>Ga0207650_10000319_pt1 | contig 47131 bp, 35 predicted proteins | sample KBSS63metaG_FD_184325 | JGI IMG/M metagenome (GOLD analysis project Ga0207650, IMG submission 184325) | Switchgrass rhizosphere microbial communities from Kellogg Biological Station, Michigan, USA - KBS S6-3 metaG (SPAdes) (version 2) | ecosystem: Host-associated > Plants > Roots > Rhizosphere...
TGCTCGACTTGAGGCCGCCCCAGCTGCTTTTGCTTTCCTTGCGTTCGTGGCGAGCGCTGTCGGCGTTGCTGACGGCGAGGATGTTCACGTCTTGGCCGGCCACCAGTTGCGTGGCGCCTTTTTCAGCAGTGACGGCACTGCCAGCCAGCAGCAGGTCTGCACCGGCGACGACGGTGCTGTTCGTCCCCGCACTGACCAGGCTGCCAACGTTGTTCACGACGTCAGTTTCATCCAGGCGGAATTTTTTGCCCTGGGAGGTTTTCTTGGTCTTGCTGTAGAAGCTGTAGTCCTGATTTTCGGCGGCTTTGAGCTCGAGGTTTTTGCCGGATACCAGGTAGGCCTCGTTGCCGGCATTGACCTGGCTGGCGACCAGTTGCAGGTTCTGCCCGGCGCTCAGGGTGGCGTCGCCGCCGGCCTTGATCACGCTGGACACTTGCTGCACGTGGTCTTCGATGCTCTTGACCTTTTTCGTGTTGCCCGTGGAGTGTTGCTCGTTGGCTGCCGCGATGGCGTTGAGGTGGCGGGTGGCAATCAGGTTGACGTCGCGTTTGGCTTCGACCTGACTGGCCACGGCGCTGATATCGCGCCCGGCAATTACGTGCAAGTCGCGGCCGGCCTCGACCACGGAGCCCTGCTGGGCGATGGTGGTGAAGCTGGAGCGGTTGCCGATGGCGCCGCTGTCGAGGCTTTTTGAAGCGGTGATGTTGACGTCGCCCACGGCCCTGACCGTGGTGTCGGCGCCACTCTTGAGCACGCCACCGATGTTGTTGACGTTGCCACCGGCTCGCACGGCCAAATCGCCGGCCGATTCAATGCGCGCGGCGCTGTCGACGAAGTCGCTGCGTTCGGTGCGGTAGCTGCTGGCGCTTTCGTGGGTGGTGACGCTGCGTTCGTTGAGCAGGTCGGTGCCGGCGGCGAGGTTGACGTTGCCCGCGCTGATCACGCCGCCTGCGCGGTTGCTCAGGTTGCCACCGCTGAGCAGGTCGAGGCGACCACCGGCTTGCATCAAGCCGCTGTTGGTGAGGTTGCCGCCGACGTTCGCCAGCAGGCTGCCGGTAGCGCGCAAGGTGCCGGCGTTGTTGAGGTTGCTGCCGGTGATCAGGTTGACGTCCGTGCCGGAAATCAACGCACCGTTGGGCGCCAGGCGGTTGTTCGCCTGGGCCAGGTACAGCACCGGCACCAGCACTTGTTGCCCGGCGACGGTGGCGTTTTCCAGCCACACGATGTCGTGGGTCAGGGCGGCGACTTGTTCGGCGGTGAGGCTCACGCCCACGGACAAATTCAGGGCGCTTTTGCTGCCGATGGCGTTGTCCATCAGGTGCTTGAACAGGTCGGCGTCGCTGGTCTGGCCATCGATAAACCGCTGGCCGGTGCGCGCGAGTACGGCTTGCTGGATCAGGCGTTGTTCGTAGAAGCCGTCACCCAAGCGACGTTGCGCGGTGTCGGGGTCGTAGCCGAGCTTGGTGAGCATGTAGTCCGAGCTCATGAACTGACGCATATCAGTGAGCAGCGGGTTGGTTTCAATCAGGTATTTGTGCGGGTTGGCCGCAAACTGGCTGGTGGGCAGCCCGGTCGCACCGTCTTTATCGTTGAGGTGGAACAGGCCGTTCTCGCCGGTGGGCAGGTCGAAGCCGGGCAGGCTCAGTGGGTTGACCTGTTGCTGGGCAACGTCCGGCGGCAATTGTGGGTTGAGCTTGACCTGGGTCGAGTAGCCCGGCGCCTTGGTGTTGGCGCCGCTGCCGACGTAGGTGTAGCCACTTTGCACGACGTTGTTGTCGATGCCGGCCTGAGCCTTCACGTCAACGGAGCCGCCCGCCTGGATCACGGCGGCGTAGCTCTGGTCCGGCGCCATCAGCTGGGTGGTTTTGCGCAGAGCGGTTTTTTCGCTCTCCATTTTGCCGATGAACGAGGCCATGGCGGCTTCAACGCCGTCCATGTTGTTACCCGCCGAATAACGCTGGGTAAAGGCGGCCGCCTCGCGGTACCAGCCTCCCGGCCTGCGCTCGCGCTCGGAGGTAAAGATGCGGTCGTATTGGGTGTCGTGGGTCACCAGGCCGACGTTGCTCAGTTGGTCGACGCGCACGGTCATGGCGCCGCCGGCAGCGATGCTACTGCTGCTGTTGAGCAACGTGCCGCCGGTGAGCAGCATATCGGCGCCCGAGGTAATACCGGAGCCGGCCGTGGCGTCGGTGACGACAAAACGATCGCGTTGGGTGATCTGGAACGGGCGGTTCTGCTTGCCGCCTTCACAGTCGCCGCCCGTCACGCCGTCGATACACGCGGTGGGCGTAATGGACGCGCTGTAGATGCCGGACGCGGTGGTGAGCACGGTGCGGATGTTTTCGAGCGTGCTGGCCGCCAGGATCAGGTTGCGCTCGCTCTCGATCGTTCCCGAGCTGTTGATGATGCTGCTGGCCAGGCCGCCCTGGCCGTCGCGGTCGACACGCAGGTTGCCCATGGCGTAGATCGCGGCGCCGAGGTTTTTCAGGCGGTCGACCTTCAGGTTCATGTCGCCGCCGCTGAAGATCAACCCGTGGTTATTGAGCAGGTTGCCCACCGCCAGGTCGAGGCTGCCTTGGCTGGCGACGGCGCCGCCCACGGTCCAGTCCCGGCCGATGCCGACCAGGCTGCGAGTGCCGAGCAGTTTGCCGGTGGCGGTCTGGTTGAGGGTGTCGACATTGACCGTCAGGCGCCCGGCCTGGATCGCGGTGCTGTTGGTCCAGTTGGATTGTTCAAGGGTCAGGTCGCCGTAGGTCACCAGGCTGCCGCCGACGTCGTCCAGGCTGATGCCGCTGAGGTCGAGCGCGCCGGTGCCGGCGTGCAACACCGTGCCACCGGTGTTCTGGAAGGAAGTAGCGGCGAGGCTCAGTTGGTCGTTGGCCGTCTCCAGACGGCCGCTGTTTGTGAGCATGCCCCCGATGGCGTAACGGGTTTTGCCGCCGCTGCCCAGGGCGCGCATTTGCCCGCTGTTGTTGAGGCTGGCGGTGGCGACATCGAGCGTCGTGGCGCTTTCGATCAAGCCACGGTTGGTCAGCGCGCCATCGAGTTTGACCTCGATCTGGTTGCCGGCGATCTCGCCACCGTTATCCACATTCAGGCCGGTAAGCCGTACGCGATCACGGGCAAACAGCGCGCCGTCGCCGTTGTTGAAATCAGTGGCGTGAACCTTCGCATCACCGGCTTTGGCGGCGATGCGCCCGCCGTCGTTGTCGAGGGTACCGGCCGTGATGGTTACGCCGGCCTTTTCGCTGTGGATCAGACCGTTGGCGCCGTTTTGCAGCAGGCCGGTGGCGGTGAGTGCCAGGCCACCGCTGGCGGCCAGGGTGCCTTCGTTCCGGTTGTCGATGCTGTTGGCGAACAGGGTCAGCAGACCCTGGCTGGCGAGCTTGCCGCCTTGGTTGTCAACGTGGGCCGCGCGTTGGATCAACAGCGGCCCGGCGCTGGCCAGCTTGCCGTTGCGATTGATCAGGTCGCCGATCAGGTCCAGGGTGATTGCACCGCCACCGGTGAGGCTGCCGGCGCTGTTGTCCAGGGAGTTGCCGTGGAGGGTAAAGGCACCGGTGCTGTCGATGATGCCGCCCTGGCTGTTGTCCAGCAGGCCGCTGACGGTGAGGGTTTGCACGCCGTCGCTGAGCAGTCGACCTTTGTTGCGGTTATCGACGCTGTCGGCAGTAACGTTCAGCACCTGTTTGGCGTTCAAGGTGCCGCCCTGGTTGTTCAGGGTCGTGGCGGTGACGTTGAGCTCGCGATTGGCGATCACCGTGCCGGTGTTACTGATGTGCTGGCCATCAAGCTTGACGTTGCCGAGGGGGTTGCGGGTGTTGTCGGCGTTGACCCCGGCCTCGACGATGCCGTTGTTGATCAACTGGCCTTTGCTGGTCAGGGTGATGTTGTCGCGCGCGGCGAGCGTCTTGCGGTTTTTCAGTTCGCCTTTGGTTTGCGCCGTGAGCGTGGTGCCCGCGTAGACGGCGCCGTTGGTTTCCAGGCTGGCCGCCTTGATATCCACCGCGCCGCTGGCCGCGGCCTGGGCCATGCTCAGGTGGCCGTTGGCATCCAGTTGAATATCGCCGCCGCTGGCGGCCAGCGTGCCGTCGAGTTTCACGCCCACGCCGGCTTCGGTGCCCACCAGTTTGATCGCCCCGGCGTACATGCCGCCCAGGGCCGATGAGTCGATGGCCAACTCCGGCTTGGCGCTGCCGTCGTCGGCGCGCGCGGTGGTTTTAAGGCTTTGTGCGTCGACGTCGTTGCGCCCGGCAATCACGGTGAGCTGGCGCGCGTTGATCTGGGCGTTGATCTTGGCCGAACGGGTGATGATTTCGAAACGGTCGACGTTGCTGGCGTTCAAGCCCTGGCCGTCGATGGTCACCGCACCACCGTCCACCTGGTAGCGGTCGAGGCGCCCGGCCTGGTCGATGATCGGCTTGCCGGTGGTCAGGGTGACGTTGGGAGTGTTGATAAAGCCGCAGCCGTTGCAGCTCACGCCATAAGGGTTGGCCACGATGACCTTGGCCGACTGGCCCGCCACTTCGGTGTAGCCGCGCAACTGGCTGGGGCTGCCGCCGTTGACTTCGTTGAGGATGACATTCGCGGCGCCGCCCTTGAGGTTCGGGTTGCCGACGATGATCCCGCCCAGTTGCGTGCTTTGCACCATGCCCGTGGCGTTGTTGAGGATCACGCCGTTGGGGCCGACGTTGTAGTCCTTGAACTGGTTATGGGACAGCCCGCTGCCGTTGGGCGTGGCGATGTTGACCACCGGCACGCCATTGCCCGCCTGCCCGACGGTAGTGCCGGGCCCGCTGACCACAATGCCTTCGGCCTGGGCCAGCAGCGGCTGCCAGAACAGCGCGTTGGCCAGGACCAGTGCCAGGCCGCGTTGTGTCAGGGTTTTCAGGGCGGTAGAAGGGCGAACGTCCATATTCAAAATCTCAAAGGCTGCGGGCGTTGAATTACAGGTAGAAATCCAGGCGGAAATAGATCGGCGCTTCGCGCTCGGTTACCACGCCAGGCCTTTCCAACGAATGGGCAAACGTCACGCTGGTGCTGACGTGCTTGCCACGGGCGAACAGCTCCAGGGAGTTACTCGACACACGGCCATGCTGGTCTTCGTTGTAGCGATCGTTGCGAATCACGCCCTGGTCGTAGCCGACGCTGGCGCCGTACTCGGCGAAGGCCGGGCGCATCCAGTCGAGGGTCACCGGGCGGGCCCAGCGCACTTCGTTGCGCCAGTAACCGCCACTGTCGCCGTTCAGTTGCTGGTCCTTGAAGCCACGCACGGAGTACGAGCCGCCAAGGCTCATGCGTTGTGGTGCGTACAGCACGTCTTCACTGCGCTGCCCGGTGGCCAGGCTGGAGAAGCTCAACGACTCGCCCCACAGCGTGAACGGTTGCAGGTAACTCAAGGTGGCGGTGTATTTGCGATAGCGCGGGGTGGGCGTGAGGTTGCCGCGAATACGGGTCTGCTCATCCTTTTGCGCATCAAAGGCACCGATGCCGTTTTGCATGCCCACATCAAGGTTGACGAACGCGCTGCCGATACGGCGCCCGTGGCTGACACCCACCTGAAATTCGCTGAGGCGGTTGCTGCTGACGTCCAAGCGTGTGTCGTTGATGTAGTTGTTGGTGCGCAAATGGGTGAGGCCGACATTGACCGACGTTTTGCTCACGTCGTCGCGATGCACCACGCGTTCGGCGCGCAGTTGGTGGTTCTGGCTGTCGCCCCATTGCTTGTATTTGAAGTCGTCGACGCTGCCCGGCGTGCGGTAATCGCTCTCGCTGTAGGTGTAGCTGAAGTTCCACCAGCCCCACGGCACGTTGTAGTAGAGCATGCTGTTTTTCGAGGTTTTCTGGTGGTCACTGATGGCGTCGTGGCCGCCGCGCAGTATCAGTTGGTCAGCCAGGCCCAGCGGGCTGTCCCACTCAAGGCCCGCGCCCCATTGCTGTTCGCCGGTGCTTTTCTGGCCGTCGTTGTTGCGCGACAGGCTGGCGCGCCAGGGTTTTTGCGGCTGGTTCCTGACCAGCACTTCACTGCCGCCGATCTGCGCGCCGGGGCTCAGTTCCATTTGCGCCTGTTTGGACGGCAAACGGCTCAGTTGATCCACCAGTTGCTCGACTTCACGCAGGTTGAGCGCCTCACCCACCTTGCCGGGAAACGCCATCGCCAGCTCGCGATCGGTGACCGTGCTGCCTTGGGCGCCCTTTATGCCTTCGAGTTTGCCTTCGACCACCAGCACTTGCAGATGGCCGCTGGACAGGTCCTGTTGCGGCAAGTAGGCACGGCTGGTGACGCGGCCCTTGGCGATGTAGTAATCGGTGATGACCTTGAGCAATTGGTTAAGCTGCGCCACGCCCAGGCATTGGCCCAGATATGGTTTGAGCAGGCGCGCGCGATCGGCGGCGGACAGGCTGTCGGCGCCCTTGAGTTCAATGTCCTGGATGGGGAAGCAGCGGGTGTCCGCCGGCAGTGCCGGGGCCTCGGGCGTGCTGCCTTTGCCGGGCAGGTCCTGGAGTTCTTCGAGGCGCCGACGTTGCTCTTCGAGCAGACGGTTCTGGCGGTCGCGGATCAGGTCCTGATCCCCGGGCGTGGGGGCGGCCATGGCACTGTTCAAGCTCACATAAGTGAGCAGCAAAGTGCAGAGGAAATACCGAGTCCGTGGCAATAAAAAAGACATATTCGGTCCGTCGAAAATCAAGGGCCGGGAAACTAACATCGAACTTGCGCCAACCCAAGAAACTGAGCGAGTTGCACATCCGTACCAGTTATCCACGCAACACATTGATTAATAACAACAAATAAATATCAAAAAGTTAGACAGCCTCAAACTGGAAGTATTCTTCCGACAGGCGGCAACTGTTTCGATAGCGATTCGTCGGATAACTTAGAAGCTGCCATTATTTAGCCAGCAAGTTCTTTCCGAGATAGGTTAGTACCGAAAAACCCAGATAAGTTCGCGGGGGTTTTGTGAATTGGATCGCACTTGTCGACATTCATCTTCAAGGTCCAATGGCTATCCACAATGTGGAAGGGGCTTGCTCCCGACAGCGGCGTGTCAGTCGATGCATCGTTGACTGAACCATCGCAATCGGGAGCAAGCCCCCTTCCACATTGGGTTGGATTTACGATTTTTAGCTGGCGTCTTTGTTCTGATCCTTGCCGGGCACCAGGGTCAAGCCGGGCTTTTCCACGTCACGCGAGACATGGGCTTTGACTTCCGACACGCCGCCGTCTTCGTCGTTGTGGATCACCAAAACCCCCGGCCGGCGCAATTGCTCCAGATCACCGTCAGCCAGGCTGAAACTCTCGCTCAGGCGCTGGTCGCTGAGGGCCTTGGCCTCGGCGCGACGCTGGGCGAACTTGCGCCCCTTGCGTTGCTGGTAGCGCGCCCAGGTCACCAGGATCACCGCGTTGAACAGCGCAATCCACAAGTAGATCTGCAAAGTGTTCAGCGCCGCGAAGATCGGCGCTTCAATGCGCGGGCCACCGTGGGTGTCCAGCATCGAGGTGATCCCGCGCGCCAGCAACCAGACCAGCCCGCCCCAGGCCATCAGGGTCAGGATTACGTCGATGATCCACATCACGGTACTTTGGCGAGTTCTGACCAGTTTCATGCTCACGCCTCCTCTTCGACAGGTTTGATACCGCGGTCCGGGCTGACCCAGCGCGCACGCTTCTGGTGCTGGTTGAACAGCACTTTGGGGAAACTCACCAGCGTGGTGAACAAGCTGACCAACCAGAACACCATCGGGTACCACACGGTCCAGAACAGGGTTTTCCACAGGTCTTTCTCGTAGCGCCGGTCGATCAGGATGCTCACCGCAAACTGCACCAGGCACACCATCGCCAGGACCAGGCCGGTAAACGCCGGCGGCACCAGGGAGTCCACGGCAATCGCCTGGGGCAGCACGATGAATTTACCCAGGCCCCAGAAGATCACCGACAACAGGAAAGTGAAGGCCCAACCGGTGGACAAGCAATATTCGAACAACAGCGGCCACAGATAGCGATGGCGCCATTGCCAGATGCCACGGATGTTCTTGAACAGCACTTCGGCACCGCCCTGGGCCCAGCGCAGACGCTGTTTCCACAAGCCGCCGACGGTTTCGGGCATCAGGATCCAGCACAGCGCGCGGGGCTCGTAGAAGATGCTCCAGTGATCGAGCTGGAGTTTCCAACTGACATCGATGTCCTCGGTGATCATGTCGGTGCTCCAGTAGTCGATGCGGTCCAGCGCCTTTTTACGGAACGCCACCACCACACCCGACACCGTGAAGATCCGCCCGAACACGCGCTGGGTACGCTTGATCAAGCCGATGATCGAGGAGAACTCGCCCACCTGCACGCGGCCGATCAAGGTCGAGCGCGTACGGATACGTGGGTTGCCGGTCACGGCGCCCAGGCGTGGGTTATCCAGCATCGGCGCGACCATATAAGCCGCCGCGTTTTTGTCGAGCAGCGCATCGCCGTCGATGCACACCAGATATTCGCTGCGCGAGGCCACGGCGCCCATGCGCAGGGCCACGGCCTTGCCCTGGTTCTGCGCCAGGTGCAACACGCGCAGCCGCGGGTGCTCCAGCGCCAGGGCATCGAGTACCGCAGCGGTGTTGTCCTTGGAGCCGTCGTTGACCGCGATCACTTCGATGTTGGGGTACAACTGGCCGAGCGCCGCATGGATGGTGTCGGCGGCGTTATCACCCTCGTTGTAGCAAGGGATGATGATCGAGATCAGCGGGTTGCCGGCCAGGGTCGGCGCCGGGGTGTCTTCTTCCCAGGGCCAGTGGCGCTCCCAGTGCAACCAGAAGTACAAACCGCCGGCGATCCACAGCGCCGACATGAACAGCGGGTAGAAAAACACGAAGTCCATCAGGAACTGCCCGGTAACCAGGAAGATCAGGCCCAGGGGCACGCCCAATACCAATGCCAGCACGAATAAAGCCAGGATTCTGTCGAACATGGTCAAGGGTTCCATTGGTTGGAAAGGGCCGGACGCACAGTCTTCAGGTCCGGGGAGTTTTCCAGGAAGTTGTCCGGGTAGTAGCCAAAACTCGTGACACCCTGGCGTTTGAGTACGCCCATCCATTCGGCCATTTGCTCGGCGGACAGGTCGGGGGCTGCCGGGGTACGCCAGTCCTTGGCTTGCAGCTCGAACACCGTTCGCTGCATCGCACCGGGGCGGGCCTTGACCGTGGTCACCAGTTTTTCCAGCCAGGCATTGGAGTTCTTGAGTGTCTCGCCTTCCATCAGCGGCATGGCCATGGGCGCGGTCCAGTCATAGGTCTGGAGGAAATCGTCGAGGTTCTGCGCGAACCAGGCTTCGCTCTGCGGGTTGAGCATCGGCTGGGCGAAGATATTGCGCGCGGTCAGCACCTGCGGCCCGGCAATGGCGCGGACCTTGGCGGTCAGCTCATTGGTGAAGTCGATCAGGTAGCGGCTCTTGAAGCGCGTCCAACGCTGCATTACCGCAGGGTCGGCGCGCAGGGCGTCGATGCTGTCTGGCAGGCCGTTGGCCGCGTAGGCCTTGAGCGCTGCGGGGCTGGCGTCTTCGAAGTCGGAGAATACGGCGTCATCGTGGTACAGCACACCGTCGATCGCACTGTTGCGCGCCAGGTCCTCATAGAGTTCACCAATGATTTTGCGCACCTGCGGGTCGAACGGCGACAGGCGTTTGTATTGGTCCGGGTCGATGCCCACCTTGCCGGTTTCCGGGTCCCAGCGCGTGACGCGGGGCAGTTTGGGGTCAAGGGCGAAGCTCAGCACCGGCATCCACGCATATACCGCCGCATGGGCACGGGTGTGCAATTGCCAGGCGACACGGTTGAACAGGTCCGCGCGCACCGGCAAATGGCGATTGGGGAAATACAGCGAGTGCACCAGGCCGTCACCCTTGGGGTCGGCGAAGGCTTGCAGGAACACGGTACCGGCGCCCATGTCCACCACGCGCTGTACCAACTGGTCGAGGTTGCGCGCTTGTTGGGCCGGGTCAGGGTCGTAGACGTTGTCCAGGTCCACATGCAGCACGCGCAGCGGCGCCGGGGTTTGCACGGCGACAATGCTGTTGGCGAAATGCTCGCCGTCCGGGTCGGAAGCCACCAGGAAGCGCGGGCTGTTCATCAAGTCACTGGAGCTGTCGAGGCCGTCTTCCAGGGTCAGGGCCATTTGGTAGCCCTGCTCGCCGACGATCGCCAGCGAGGTGCCTTTGGCGGCGCCGTAGGGCCATACCCACACCCGTGGTTTTTTGCCGGTCACGGTTTGGATCTTGTTGGAGATCGCCACGACATCGGCACGCAGCCGTGCATCGAACTGCGCCTGGCTTTCGTAGCGCCCGGTGGCCGGGTCAAAGCGCAGAGACGTGGCGGCCGGCTCCAGGTTGCCCTGGGGGTTGGCCAGGATGCCTTTGTGATTGGCATCGGTGTGCGCGGCGATTTCCACCAGGCCCGACTGCGACACTTCACGGATCTGCTGCCAGGTCAGGAACTCGCCACGTGGCCGGGGCGAGCCGGCGAAGTCCACCGGTTGGTTGAGCGGCGTATCGATCCAACTGCCCACCGGCGCCAGCAGGGCCGGCCAGCGGTAGGCGCGCAGAATCGGCATCACGCGGGTGTAGAAGCTTGAATAGCCGTCGTCGAAGCTGAGCATGACGGCCTTGGGCGGCAGCGCGGGGCCGCCATTGCGCGCGGCCAGCACTTGGTCAACGCTGACCGCCTGGTAGCCGTTCTCGCGCAGCCAGGCCAGCTGTTCGATCAAACGTTCGGTGCGCACCGCCACCACAGCCTGGTCGGGGTCGCGGTCCGAGACGTCATGGTAGGCAATGCCCAGAAAATGGTTTTTCGGCCACGCCTGTTCGTTGGCCGGTGTCGGCCGCTCGGCGGGTGGAGTGAAAGGGGCGGGTTGCTGGGCGCAGGCACTGGCCAGCAATACACCCAGAACCAACAAGCAACGGCTGAGGAGGGTCATGGTCAGGCTCTTTTAGAAACGGTAAGTGAGGTCGACGAGCAGGCGCAGATCGCGTTCGCGATCACCGTCATAAGGTCGGCTGATCAGGCTCAGGTTGGCACCGACGTCCAGTACATCGTTCCAGCGAAAGCGTTGGCCGTAGCCGATCAGGGCCATGCCGCCGGTGGAGTAATCGCGCTGGCTATAGGTGCCCGCACCGACCTGGAACTGCTGACTCCACTGGGTCTCGTAGCGGTGATAGAGCACGTGATTGATGGTGACGACGGGCAATACGGTGAAATCCGACTTGGGATTGAAGTACACCGTGTCTTCCTTGCTGTTGCGGCTGGCACCGACTTCCAGGCCCAGGTCTACCTGCACTTTCGGTGAGCTGTAGATGCCTTCGCGGCCGGTGAGCAAGGCTTCCAAGCGGTCGTTGCCGTCGCTGAAGTGGGACGGGCTGAGGGACAGTTTCCACTCACGGCTTTCGTTGGCGCGCCAGCGGATAAAACCGCTGCCGCCGTTGGCGGTGATGTCGGCATTCAGCGCACGCAATGGCGTGGTGGCCGAGAGGTAATCGAGACTGGCGCCGTATTGCCAGTTGTCGTTGATGTCGTGGGCGAACGCTACGCGGGCGCCCTGCTTGGAACCAAAGCCATAGGAGTGGTTGGACACCTCGGCTTCCAGGGTCAGGTCACGGGTGCGCCGCTCCACGCCGACACGCTGCCAACGGTGGTGACCGGTGCCTTCTTCAAAGTCGGCGGTGGCATAACCGGCGCCAGCGAACAGGCGCCAGTCTTCGTCGACGGGCGGCGTGTAGATCACGCTTTCGATGCCCCAGTCGCGGTTACCGGCCACCGCACCGGCTTCGTTGTCACCGCCGCCGCCGAAGCTTTTACCGGTGTAGGCTTCGACGCGCAGTTCGGCCATGTCGTGTACATCGCGCAGGCGTTTGAGGCGTTGCACCTGCCGGCTGTCTGGGTTGCGGGCCACCACGTCATCGGTCAGCACATCCAGTTGCCGCCACTCTTGCAGGTCCATGGCGGTGTAGGCCTGGCTGATTTCCAGGCCAATGTCACGCGGCGCCTGGGCTTCGGTTTCCTTGAGCACGCCTTCGGCACGGCGCGGCAGGTCACGGGCGCGGTACATATCGGCCTGGGCGAGGCGCAGGCCGACGTTGCCGGGGGCTTTGGCCACCAATGCTTCCAGGCCGGCTTCGCTGCCCGGCAGGTCACCGCCATACACGCCGGCCTGGGCCGACAGTTGTTGCGCGTCCATCCAGGCGTCGTTGGGGTTGCCGATGGGCAGGCCCTTGAGTTCGACCCGAGGTTTCTGGCTGTTGGCGAGCGCTTTGGCAACCTCGTTGGCATCCTCGCCTTTGTTGCTTTCCTGCAAGGCGTAAAACAACGCCGTGGTGTCTTCGACCCGGTCGTCCGGCTCAGCGTCCGAAGCACTCAGTGCCTGGCGATACAACGGCTCGGCTTTTTCCGGCAGGCGTTGGTCGAGGTATGACGCCGCCACCCAGCGCACGGCATAGGTCGGCAGTTGCACGCCTTCGCCTTTAAGGGTTTCGTACTCGCGGATGACCTCGGCGGTGCGCGCCCTGGCCTTGAGCGCGCCCAGGCGGTCGATGCGCCAGCGCACCACATCGTCATGGGCGGTGGCGTCCGGGGTCCAGCGGGCGATGAGTGTGTCGTAGTCGGCCAAGGCACGGTCGGCCACCACATAGCGGTCTTTTTCGCTGCGCGTGGCGAACTCGGCCATGCGCACGCGCTCGGCGGCGAGGTCGCCTTCGAGGCGGCGCTGGGTGACCGCGTCAAGCAGGCCAGGGCGCTGGGCCGACAGGCGCAACGCCGCTTGCGGCAGGCGGGCCTTTTGCAGGGCGACGATGTATTCGCGGGCGACTTCAGGTTTGTCGCCGGCACGGGTAAACGCCTGGTCGAATTCAAACAGCGCGTCGTAGTTCAGGCCGGCGCGGGTCAGCGCGTAGCCCAGGGCCATGCGCCGGTTAGGGTCATCCGGTTTGGCGACCACCAAGGCGCGGGTGCGTTGCACGGCTTCGTTGGCCTTGCCGCCGTCGGCCTGGGTCAGCGCCAGGCCCAGTTGCAGGTCGATGTTATTCGGTTCACGCAGCAGCGCCTGGCGATAAACAGCTTCAGCCTGGGCCCACTGCTTTTGATTGCGATAGGTACGCGCCACCGTGGCGAGCGCCTGGGTGCTGAGGTTGCGATTTTTGCCCTGGGCCTCGTACACCTTCAGCACTTCGGCGTCCTGGCCGGCCCAACCGGCGATCACCAGGTGATCGCTGACCTGGCCAGGCGTCTGGCGTTCGGCCGACAGCTGGCGCAATTGGGTGAGCGCGGGCGTGAAGTTGCCGTTGCGCGCCTGAATGATCAGCGCGTCATAGGCCGGGTCGGCCATGGCGAAGGTGGGTATCAGCAGTTGGCTGCATAAAGCGGCCCCGACGAACAGTCGCAACCGGCCTGATGCACTGAGTGGTAGGTTTCGCAACATATCGTGAGCTTCCTTACACACGGAAAGCTGTAACGATAGGTGATCCTGAGCGAAGCGCTCAGGGTGCCGGCGTCTAATGACCCGGCCTAGCTTTCCTGTGCGAACTATCTCTCAGGAAAGTAAGAAGAAATTCAAATCAGAACAATTGTTCAGAATTGGCTGATCGCTTTTTTGCGCTACGCAAAAACAAATGTGGGAGGGGGCAAGCCCCCTCCCACATTTTGACTGCATTTCAAGCGACCTTACTAGGAGGCCGGATGTTGAGCGGTTACTGCCCGCCGCTCATCCCACCGACTTTGCCCATGACAAAGCCAATGAACTGCTCAACCGTCATCTTCTGGCCGTTGAAGGTCACTTCATTGTTGGCGTAGTGCAACTTGGACACTACCTCGCTGCCCACCAGGGTCGCCAACTGCGTACCTACCGCCATGCCGCTGACCATCTCGGCGGCCATCTGGGATTGCTGCTCGATGGCTTTAGGGTCGGTCACACCGCCCAGCTGCGCCTGCAATGCGGACACATCGCCAATCATCGGCTTGGACAGCGTGAGGTTGGCATCCAGCAGCGTGATCATCTGCTTGCCCAGCTCAACCGGCGGCAGCTCCATGGAGGCCGGTTTGGCCAGGTCCACGAGCAGGTTGAACTTGCTTTCGCCGTGGGTGGTTTTCAGCGACAGGTTTTCCAGGGCCAGGTGCGGTTTGGCGGCCAGTACCTGGTTGACGTTGGCTTCGGCCAAGGCCTGTTCGGCGTCGGTCAGTTGCAGCTCCGGAGCCGGTTCGCCAGCGGCCGCGGCGGCTTGCACCGGCTGCATTTTGTCCTGGTACAGCTTGGTCAGCACCAGCATGGCCGGAATGTCGATGTTCTTCATGCTCACGGCCATGGCCGCCGAGCCCACGGGTTTGCCCTGGTAGCCAATCTCGTCGATCTTGTAGTCGACGCGGCCGGCCAGGTTGTTGTCCTTGGTTTCGCTGGAGTCTTTTTGCTCGAAGCCTTTGAAGCTCAGCACGGATTTCTGTGGGCCGAAGGTGAACTTGCTGTCGCTCAGCTCGATGGTGTTTTGCCCGGTGTAAAACCCGAAGGTGGATTTTTCCAGGTTGCTGGCGATGGTCAGGCCCGACAGGTCGGCTTCGAAGGCTTCGCCATTGGCATCCACGGCGGCGACCTTGAGGCTGTTCATAAAACCATCGGCCTTGACCTTCTGGCCTTCAGCGGTGCCGTCGAAGTTCAGGTTGGCGCCGGAGAAGCTCACCGACGATTTGTCGTCCTTGAACTCTAGCGGCAGCAACTCGATGTTGCCGTTGACCGAACGGGTGTAGCCGATATTGGCCACGCCTTTGAGCGGCGACACGTCTTTGGCCGCAGCGAACCACTTCTCGGTGGTTGGGCTCTTTTCCAGCTCATAGTGACTGGTGGCCATGACCGGCAGCCATTTGAGCGTCACCAGGCGCGAGACCGGCAGCGGGCCGTGTTCGATATGGTCGACAAAAAGCAATTCAGGGTTGGGGTTGTCTGCGCCGAACACCGAGCCCTGGCCCTTCAGGCGATAGTGCGCGGTGCTGCTGAACACGCCACGGTCGAGGGAGACTAGTTCCAGGGCCACGGTGCCGTCGACGCCGGCCATTGAGGTCTGCAGTTCCTTGTTGGCGTTCTGGATCGCGGTTTGCAGCACCGGTTCCAGTTGCTTACCGGTGTACCAGGCGCCGCCTGCACTGACGACGCCAACGGCGACCACAAAACCCAAAAGTACGACTGCTGGCTTATTCATGAAGTGACCTGATCAAATCCTGTGAGGAGTGGGCTGTCTTCCTTGAACCCTGTAGGGGTTGGCTCAAGCCCGCCGAAAGCGGGGGAAGATTAGCACTGGCGGCCACAAACGGCCCAGCCTTTCAGAGGGATCAGTTCACGACTAGTTCACGAATACTCCAATTCGATTTCATCCAACTGGTGATCAAAACTCTTGAGCCGCGCCGTCCATGTGTACACCAGCACTTCAAACTCGCGGTGTATCACCGCATTGCCGGGCGTGTCGGCCTTGGGGTCGCAGAAGTCCAGTTGGTAGCGCTCGCGGGCCATCTGCGTGGCGACGTCGGATAACTCCCGAGCGTTATTGAGCCAGTGCCGGCCGTCAGCGACTTGCTTGTCGAGCACGACACACTGTTTTTTCAGGACTTCGAGGCTTTTTTCCAGCGGAGTGCCGGTCAGATCGCCCATCACTTCCTGGAAGGTGCGCCCCGGCTGCCAGTAGCTGCCCCAGAAATAGCGGTCGAACACGGTTTCGACTCGGCGCAGCGCAACCTTGGTATCCCAGATCGCCACGCGGGTCTTGCCTTGTTCCAGGAGTTTTTTCTTGACCCGTTGATTCTGGTAGGACGCCCAGGCGACAACGCCGATGGACAAGGTGCCGATCACCAGGCAGGCGCTGTCGAGAAAGACCATGGCCTTGTCGAGCTGATGGGCGAGCATGACGCCATAGAAATACGCGGCCGATAACAGCACCAGTGCGAAGAGCACGCACCAGAAAGCGGGAGCATAAGGGTTTTTCATTATTGGAATCCCCATGAGCAAACGCGAGCAGTGTCAGGCAGGCCGTCACGGGGCCTGCCTGTCAAAGCATAGCTATTGGCTCAGGGTTTGCTGGCTGGCGAAGCGTGCGTTCGTCCGCTTTCCCAACCGCCGCCCAGGGCCAGGAACAGATCGATCTGGCTCATGGCGACCTGAGTATTGGCCGCCGCCAATTGCGCGCGCATCGCGGTGTAGGTGCGGGTGGCTTGCAGGTCGGCGAGGAACGACTCGCGCCCGGCCTGGAAGAACCGGTGGGTCTGGTCCGCGGCTTGGCGGGCTGATTGCTCGGCATCGGCGAGCGCGTCGCGGCGCTGCAACACGGCGGTGTATTGCGCAAGGCCGGTCTGGGTTTCGCGGATGGCGTTGAGCACCACCCCATCGAAATGCGCCAGGGCGCCCTGGGTGGCGGCTTCGGCTTCATGGATGCGCGCGCGCGCCGTTGGTCGGCACGGTCCAACCGATCATCGGGCCGAAGCCCCAGCGGTTGGTGGCCGGCTGGCCGAGGTTGTCGAGCAGGCCAACGGTACCGACGGTGGCACCAATGGCGATGTCCGGGTACAGCGCGCCGGTGGCTACGCCGATACGCGCCGTGGCAGCCGCCAATTGGCGTTCGGCCTGGCGCACGTCGGGGCGACGCTTGAGCAGCGCGGCACCGTCGCCCACCGGCAACAGCTGGGCGATGTGCGGCAGCTCGGCGCAACCGCCGGTGCCCGCCGGCAACTGGTCGACCGGCTTGGCCAGCAGCATCGACAGGCGGAACAGCCCGGCCTGGCGCGCCGCTTCGTAGCGCGGCATGTCGGCGCGCAGCGATTTGTACTGGGTTTGCGAGCGCGTGACTTGGGTCTCGTCGCCCCGGCCGGCGTCGCGCAGCCGTTGGGTCAGGCGGGTGCTCTGGGCTTGCAGGGCCAGGGATTGGTTGGCAATCGCCAACTCTTCGTTGGCCGCGCAGACCTGGGTGTAGGAGCGCACCACATCGGCGACCAGCGTGATGCGCGCAATATCGGCGGCGGCCTGGGCCGCGTCGGCACTGGCCTGGGCGCTTTCGATGCCGCGCTGCAAGGTGCCGAACAGGTCAAATTGATAAGAGGTGGTGATGCCCACGCTGCCGATGTTGTCCACCGGGACCTTGTCCGCCAGCAAAAACGCCTCGCCGGATTCCTGCAGGCGCTGCGCTTCAGCCTTGGCCCCGGCGCTCCAGCCACCGGCGGATTGCGCCTGTTGCGTCTGAAAACGCGCGCGCTGCAAGTTGGCGGCGGCCACACGCAGGTCGGTGTTGGAGGCCATGGCCTGGCGCACCAGCTCATCCAGGCGCGGGTCTTTGTACAGTTTCCACCAGTCGTCGGGGACCGGCGCCGACACCACGTGTTTACCGTCCAATGGCAGTTGCCCTTGCAGGTCGGCACGGTTGACGGCGGCCTTGTCCGGTAGCTGGTAATCCGGCCCTACCACCTGGCAGGCCGACAACAGCAAACCCAGCGCGGCGGCGGCCAACAGCTGCTTCATGGCTGGGCTCCGGCAGGGGGTTTGTCGCCGATGATCGATACGGTGGCTGTACGCCCGGCGATCATGCGAAAGTCCGCCGGCACTTCGTCAAAGGCGATGCGCACCGGAATCCGCTGGGCCAGGCGCACCCAACTGAACGCCGGGTTGACGTTGGGCAGCAGGTTGGAGCCACTGCTGCGGTCGCGGTCTTCGATACCGGCGACGATGCTCTGCACGTGGCCGCGCAGGCGCGCGTTATCGCCGATCACGCGGATATCCACGCCCATGCCGACCTGGATGCCGTCGAGCTTGGTCTCTTCGAAATAGCCGTCAATGTGGAACGAGTTGCTGTCCACCACCGACAGCACCGGGCGCCCGGCGGTGACGAACTCCTGGGTGCGCGGCGCGCGGTCGTTGACGTAGCCGTCCACCGGGCTGCGGATCACCGAGCGGTCGAGGTTCAGTTGGGCGGAGTCCACCGTCACCTGCGCTTCGGCCAGGGCCGATTGGGCACGGGCCACGCGGGACTGGCTTTCTTCCAGTTGCTCGCTGGGCACCAGGTTGCCCAGGCCACGGTTACGCTTGTACTCGCGCTGGGCCTGGGCCAGGGTTTCCTGGCGGTCGGCCACGGCGGCCTGGGCCTGGCGCAGGGCCAGCTTGAAGCGGTCCTGGTCGACGGCAAACAGCACCTGGCCCTTGCTCACCAATTGGTTGTCATGCACGTCCACGCGCTGGATCAACCCGGACACGTCGGGGGCGATCTGCACGATGTCGGCACGGATGTGCCCGTCGCGGGTCCAGGGCGCAAACATGTAGTACATGACCATGCGCCACACCACGACGACCGCGAAGCTCACGATCAACAGCGTCAGGACTACACGGCCGATGGTCAAAAAAGGTTTTTTCATGTCATCAGGTATCGACTGAATGAGTCCACCGCGCCCAGTAACAGCGCGTAGAGCCCCACATTGAACAATGCCCGGTGCCAGACCAGGCGATAGAAGTGCATGCGCGTCAACAACCCGTGCACCACCAGAAACAACACATACGTAATGCCCATGAGCACCAGCAACGTGGGCAGGAACACCCCGCTTATATCCAGATCACCGATCATAAAGGCGCTCCATCGGGCAGCGGCGCTTGCATCTGTGTGCCATCAATGAATTCGACGCCAGGCAACAGCGCCAGGCGCAGGCCGGCCAACGCGTGCAGCAGGTGCAGGCGGGTGTCGTCTTCGTCTTGCAGGCCCTGGCCGTTGAGCGCGCGGCGCGTGCGGTCGAGTGTCATCAGCAGACCGCTGGGCGCGGGCAGGCGTTCACCCGCCTTGAGGCACGCCTTGAAGTAAGCGCCAACCCCCTCGACCACTTGATTGAGCAGCACCCGTGGCACGCCGAGGATGCGCGGCGAGTACGCCAGCAGGTCGAGCAGGTTCAGCGCCACCCGCAAATCGCGCAGGGCAATGCCGGTGTCCTGGCCGGTAAGGGCCAGGCGCGGCAGGTGCTGCATCAAACGGTCGAGCATTTGCACGGCCATGTGCCGGTGTTCGGCCAGGGTCGCGGGTTCGGTGAGGCCAACGATGTCGCGCCAGCTGAAACGGGTCAGGCGCTTGGCCGCCAGTTCGGCGCCGAAGGGCCGCGCGACCAGGGTCCACACAAACGCAAACAGCAGGCCTACCGGGCCAGCCAGGTTGACGTTGGCAAAGTTGAGGAAGTCGGCGTCATAGGCGCCCTGGATGCTGATAAATGAGGAGGTGTTCACCAGCGTCAACAACATGCCCAGGTAAAAGCGCGGCTGCACGGTCAGTGTGCCGATGCAAATGAACGGCACCGCGAACGCCAGCACCAGCATCGGGAAGTCATGCAGATTGGGCAGTACCAGAAACAGGTAGAGGCTGGCGAACAACACCGACATCGCGGTCCAGAAAAAGAACCGATAGATCTGCGGCGCCGGGTCGTCCATCGAGGCGAAGAAGCTGCACGCCACCGCCGCCAGGATCACGGCGCTGCCGCCGTCGGTCCAGCCCAACAAAATCCACAGTACCGAGGCGACGATGATCGCGCTGACGGTGGAAAATGCCGAATAGAACATCAGGCCACGGTCGAGGAACGGCGTGAGCCGGCCCAGCCGCCAGTGACGGTAAACGGCGCGCCAGGTGTCCTGGCTCTCGCATCGGATGGCGGCTTGCAGGCTGCGGCAGTCTTGCCACAGGTCGATCCACTCGCCCAGGCGGTACAGCGCATTGGAGAAAAGCAAGGTATGGCGGTCGTCCAGCGCTTCGCCTTGGGGTTGCAGGGCGTCGACCTGGTCACGCAGGGCGCGCCAACTGTCCAGGGGCGCGCTTTGCTGGGTGTCGTCCAACCATTGGCGGGTGGCTTCCAACAGTGGCGTGAGGCGCTCGAGAAACTGCGGCGCGCGGTGTTCGATGGCGTACAGCGCATCGTCGAGGGCATCCACCACCGGCAGCAGATGGATCATGCGCCCGCGCAGTTCCTTGGTGTTACGCACCGTCTGCGGCCGCGCGCCTTCGTGCGGCAACTGGCCGATCATCAATTCGAGGGTGTTGAAGGTGGCGACCATGCCGCTGCGTAAAGCGCTGACTTCTTCAGGCTCCACGTTGCGCGTCAGAAAGCGCTGGCTGTAGACCTGCGCATCGGCGAACCACTTGGCCACCGAGCCATCGAACACCGGCATCAGGCGCCGTGGCCAGAACATCGCGCCCACCACGGCGGCGACGGCGATGCCGAGGAAGATTTCTTCGGTGCGCGCTTCGGCCACGTCCCACACCGCCAGGGGGTTATCCACCACCGGCAGGGCGATCAGCGGCAAGGTGTAGCCGGCCAGCATCAACGCGTAGTTATTCGCAGTGCGCAGGTGCATGGACAGAAACAGCAACGTGCCCGTCCACAACGCAATCACCACCACCAGAATGTATGGCGATTGCACGAACATCGGCACAAAAAATACCGCCGCCGCCGCGCCCATCAAGGTGCCGATGGCGCGGTACAACGCCTTGGAACTGGTCGGCCCCACAAACGGGCTGGAGACGATATACACGGTGGCCATCGCCCAATACGGACGCGGCATTTGCATGAGCATGGCGATGTACAACGCAATCATCGACGCGGCGAAGGTCCGCACCCCATAGAACCAGTCGCGGGCCGGCGGAAAACCACTGAAGAATCCGCTCACAGCGTCGCCGCCTCAAAAGCACGCAGCACACGCAGCGCGGCTTCCATATCGGCGAGCGCAATGTCCGCCAGCACTTCACGGCGCAGGCGCACCAATTGCGCTTCCACCGCTTGCACCAGCTCACGGCCGCGCTCGGTGAGGCTCAAGGCCTTGGCGCGACGGTCGTGGATGTCTTCGGTGCGGCACACGTAACCGCCACTGCACAACTGGTCGAGCAGGCGCACCAGCGACGGGCTTTCCAGGCCGGAGGCCTGGGCCACTTTCACCTGGTGCACACCGTCGCCCAAACGGCCGATCATCAACAGGGGCACGGCGCAGGCTTCGGAGATGCCATAGCTGACCAGCGTGGTCTGGCAGATTTTGCGCCAGTGACGGGCGCCCACCACCATGCTGCTGCTGAGGTGCATCTGAAGTTGTTCGAGGGATTGAGGCATTGGATAGCTTGCATACAGTTAGTTTGCTAACTATCAATATGGCGAAGGGATCCAAATACGTCAAGTTTTGAAACAATTTAGCGATGGGTGGAGCAGTTCGGTGGCAACAGCGCTGGGCTGCGAAGCAGCCCTAAAATCTGCACTTCGGTGCTCCCCTGACACGGCGGTGACCTTATTGGGCCCCCCGCCCACCGCGCAACATCAAATTCAACTCATCCACCACCACCGCCCAATCCGCATCCTCCAAGATCTCATCACGCAAAAACGCCTGCTGGGCCTGGGTCCAAAAAAACGCATCCGCCAGTTTCAATTCCGGCTTGAGCGGCGAATGAGAAGCGACAAATTGCTCGATACTGACCGGATCATCCGGCAAGCCAAGCTGTTTGAACAACGCCGGCAAGCTGTGCAGTGGCGATTCCATAGCGGGTTCCTCGTGAGGACGTTCAAGAGAGTCTAGCGGCAGCCTTCGGGCTGCGGCGCCGGTGCGTTGCACAACACAAACAACCGCGCCCTGGCACCGCCGCCGTCCTGGCGGCTGAGTTCGCGCCAGCCCTGGGGCAAGGGCGCGAAATCGTCAGGCGCTTCGTTGCTGCTGATCAACCATACGCGGCGGGTGTCGACGGGCAATGCAGAAAGGCGGTCGAGGTAGATGCGCCCACCATCCTGGTCGACCAGGGTGCCGAAGCCGTAAGCGTTCGGCCGGGTGGGCGTGCCGTCAGGTTTGGGTGGGGTGTAGAGCTGCAGTTGCGCATCGGTCTGGTCGTAATACACGTAGCTGAGGTACCACATCATGTCGCTGAGCACGATGCGGTCATCTTCTTGGTAGTTGCGATTGACGAACTCCACCGGCACGTTGAATTGATCGTGTTCGTCCACCGCGAAGTTGTTCTTCAACCCCACCAGTTCAACGCCGACAAACAACACAAACAAAGCCGCCCCCAGCCATGAAGCACGGTCGATGACCAGCGCCAGGAGGATCGGCAGCGCCAAGGCGTACACCGTGAGATAGCGTTCGATAAACACCGGCGAAATAAACGATACCGCGTACACCAGCAACAACGGCAGCAGGAAAAACAGCGCCAGCAGGCTGGCAGGGCGCAAACGCTCGCGGTCACGCCAGCCAGCAAAAAAGACTACAGCGACCAGCAACAGCGCAAAACCCCAGAACAGCGGCGGCCAGAAGCCCACCCCTTCGTCCTGTAAGACGAACTGCCAGATCATCGATGGCAGGGACAACAGGTTGACCGGTTCTTCCCAGCCAATATCCCCGCCCACTTTGAGCTGTTCGACGTGTTGCACCAGGTCCAGCAGGTTCGGCAACCATGGCAGGTACAGCAACACAATCACCCCGTTGGCCACCCACCACGCCGGGCGCGCGATCAAACGCAGGCCAGGCGCGCGCGACGTACTCAACAGCCCTATGTACGCCCAATGCACCAGCACACACAACGCCGTGAAGTAGTGGGTATAAAACCCGGCGCTCATCAGCAGTACATACGCCGCCAGATACCGTGTGCGCTCGGGCTGGCGCGCCCAGTACACCAGCGCCAGCGTGGCGCCCAGCAACCAGACGCCGAGCAGCGAATACATGCGCACTTCCTGGCTGTAGCGCACCGCCGTCGGCAACAGCGCCAGCATGACACCCGCCAACACGGCGGCGCGTCGGGTGGACAGCTGCCGCGCGAGCCAGGCGCCCAAGCCCACCACCACCACACCAGGGAGCGCACTCATGCTGCGTATCGACCAGATGCTGTCACCAAAGCATTCGATCCAACTGCGCAACATGAAGAAGTACAGCGGCGGATGCACGTCATGGGCCGCGTGAAACCACAGGTCGTCCAAGGCGTACTCGCTAAGCAGCAGGCTTGAACCTTCGTCGCCCCAGATCGCCGCTGACGTGAGGTGGTAAAGACGCAGGGCCATGGCCAGCGCCAGGATGGGCACCCACCACAAACGACCGAGCACGGCTACGCCCTGCCAGCTGCACATTTGCTGAGCGAACGAGGCCAATGCGCTTGTTTTTTCGTGTTGCCGTAACACCGACCGACGCATACCAACTCCGCTATTACCACCCCTGTGTTGGCAAACACTGCGCATGCACAACCAACCGCCACTCTAGGACAAACGCGTCTGTATCGCCTCACTAATCAGACAAATCGCCAATTTGTGTAGGCCTTCACCGAAGCACTCATCAGTTCAGGCTATGATTGCCGCCCTCCATGGACTCAGGATCAAGGACACGTCATGCGCATCGGTTTTCTGTCACCCCTGGCACTGGCATTGCTGGCCGCTATCTCATTACCGGCCCAGGCCAGTTCCGACGATACCTGCTACCCCGACTGGCGGGTTTCGCGCGACCGCCTCGATACCTGCAGCAACCAGCCGTTCCTCAGTCCAGGCAACGACAGCCGGGTGAACCTGCGCCTGTTGCTGGCCGACAAACAAGTCGCGCCACTGGCCCCCGACGCTTTGAACGACGATGACCTGTCCCAGGGTTTTGGCCCGGTGCCGTTTCCGGTGTATCGCCTCAACCGCGCCGCCAACGGAGAGACCGAACCCGACTCGGACGGCGCCGACGACTCCTCAACCGCAGAACTCGATACCCTGCTGACCCCCCTGGGCATCAAGCGCACGGAGTACACAACCGCTGGCCAGGCCTACCTTGATGGCGAAGGCAGCCGCTGCCGCAGTAACGACGATGACAGCGCCACCGCCTTCATCCGCCAGGTGGTGAAGGCAGACATGCCCACCGCAGAGCGCCAGTTGCTGGCAAAGGCGCGCCTGCAACTGCTGGTCACCTGCACCTGGGACGGCCCAGTGGTCGCCGAGCCTATCGAGTCGTCCAATGGCCGCATGCTGCGGACCTACCTGCAAGCCGCGGCCGACTTTTACAGCGGACGTTTCAGCGAGGCCGAGCGCGGTTTTGCCGCCGCCAGCGGCAGCGAGTTGTCCTGGTTGAAGGAAACCGCGCAGTACATGAGCGCGCGTACCTTGCTGAACCAGGCGCAGGCCGAAGCGTTCGACCAATACGACATGCCGCAACTCGAGCATGTGGATAAGCCCGCCCTGAGCGCTGCCGAAAAAGGCTTCATGGGCTACCTGGAAACTTATCCACAGGGCGACTATGCAATGTCTGCCCGTGGCCTGCTGCGCCGCGTGCATTGGCTGGCGGACGATTTCGACAAGCTCTCCGAAGACTTCGCCTGGCAAATGACCGAAGCCACCGACGCCCAGCGCAACGTGTCGCTGGACGCACTGGTGGAAGAAGCCGACCTCAAGTTGCTGATGGTCTGGGGCGGCAGCATCAAGGACCCGATGATGCAAGTGGTGACCGACCTGCGCTCGATGCGCGCCAGCACCCCACCGCGCCTGACCCGCGAAGACCTCGACGCGCAAAAAGCCACGTTTGCCGACAGGCCCGAGGTGTTCGAGTACCTGCAGGCCGCCTTCGCCCTGTACGTCGAGCATCAACCGGACAACGCCTTGAAACACCTGCCCCAGGAGGTGCCGTCGAGCCTGGACTATTTCGCCTTCAGCCAACAAACCCTGCGCGCCTTGGCGATGGAGGCCAAAAACGACTGGAAAAACGCCGAAGCTCTGTGGCTGCAGCTGTTGCCCCTGGCCAAGCTGCCCCTGCAACGCGATCAGCTGGAACTGGCCCTGGCCATGAACTACGAGCGCAGCGGCCAGGTGGCCAAGGTGTTCGCCAGCGACTCGCCGATCAGCGCCAAGCAAGTGCGTTACATCCTGCTGCGCAACATCGCCGGGCCTGAACTGCTGCGCCAGCAGATCGCCCAGGCCGGCGACCCGCTGGAGCGCCAGACCGCGCAGTTCGTGCTGCTCTACAAAGACCTGCTGCACAGCCAGTTCGCCACCTTCGCCGACGATTTCAAACACCTGCCGGCCCAGGTCTCTGAAGACAAACTGGGCACCAGCCTGGGCTACGTCTACAGCAGCGGCCAGGCCTTGACGTTGTTCCAGTGGAACGGCGACAAAGCCGAATCCGGCTATGCCTGCCCCACCATCGCGCAAACCGCCGCCACGTTGCAAAACGATGCGAAGAACCCTCAGGGCCTTAACTGCCTGGGCGAATTCATCCTGCGCAACAGCCTGGACGGCATGCCGTTGGAACAGGCTCGCGCCGCCGGCAGCCTGGGCAGCACCGCGTCACAGTTCCAGGGCGAAACCTTCTCGCGCCTCGACGGTTACAAACAGGTGATCGGCGACGCCAAGGCGCCGAAGAACGACAAGGCCTATGCACTGTTCCGCGCCATCAACTGCTACGCACCGGCCGGCTACAACAGCTGCGGTGGCAAGGACGTCGAGCCCGCCGTGCGCAAGGCCTGGTTCCGCCAGCTCAAGACCGGCTTCGCCGACACCGAGTGGGGCAAGTCGCTGCAGTACTACTGGTGAAACACCTGTGGCTAGGCTTGCTGTTGCTGGCAAGCCCGGCCTTCGCCGCCGTCGACGCCCGTGACTACGACGCTTTCTGGTTGTGGAGCGGCGTCACGCCCCAGCCGGTACTCAAACAGGCCAAGACCCTGTACATCCTCCAGGGCCAGATCAACTCCACCCGCCGCGCACCGCAACGTGGCGTGCGGATGATCGCCCAGGGCATCAGCGTGCCGCGCCTCACCGAAGGCGAAGTCTGGGTGGTGTACCGCGCCCATACCCTGCACTGGCCGGAAGCGGTCTACACCCAACTGCTCGGCCAGGTACAACGCTGGCGCGACGCGGGCAACCCGGTAGTCGGCATCCAGATCGACTTCGACGCCCGCACCCAATACCTGCACGACTACGCCGACTTCCTGCGCGACCTGCGCCAACGCCTGCCCTTTGAGCTGCGCCTGAGCATCACCGGCCTGATGGACTGGAGCAGCAACGCCGACCCCGCCGCCATTGCCCAGCTCAAGGGTGTGGTGGATGAAGTGGTGGTGCAGACGTATCAAGGGCGCCACAGCATCCCGGACTACGCCGCGTATCTGCCGCGGATGAACCGGCTGGGGCTGCCGTTCAAGATCGGTTTGATTCAGGGCGGGGAATGGCAGGAGCCGGGGTATTTGAAGGGGAGTGAGTGGTTTAGGGGGTATGTGGTGTTTTTGCAGAATCCTTGAGGTTCTTGACATCTTCATTAAAATATGCAAGAAATCGTCCACGGTCCATGGACAGTGGACACCAGGATCCAGTTGCAGATGAAAAGTCAAGACATCGTACTTCTCTTCAAACTAATCAGCTTGGACCTTCAGGCCAAGGGCGAGCGTCTCAAAAAACGCGAATTCACGGTAATACGCGACCATGACGAAGCCATGCTTCTCGCGCCAACGGAGCCAAAAGCTTACCTTGACCACTTTCTTGATCTTCGCCTTACAGGAAATGTCGAGAAAATAAAACTTTCCGCTGCCGAAGGGTGGGAGGGGTGGGAGGATATTGAGGACTCAGACAGTGCGCCCAACATCGAAAGCTACTCCGTCAGGGCACTTTCGGCTTCTCTCGCATTGAGCAAAAGCGAAGTGTCCAACTCGATGAATCGCTGTCGGGAAATCGGGCTCGTTTACACCGATTTACCGAGTGGAAAGCCAATGGTCAGAAACGGGGCCCTCTTGGATTTCGTAAAATATGCGATCCGTTACGTGTTTCCAGCCAAACCTGGCCCTATTGTCCGAGGCATCCCTACAGCTTTTGCGGCACCGATAATGGCCGGAAAGATCATGAGCGGTGGCGATCTCATGCCAGTCTGGCCTGACGCTTACGGGAAGAGCAAAGGACAGGAGGTTCTGCCCTTATTTAAAACCGTACCTGGAGCGGTCAAGAAAGACGAGCTGCTCTATCACTTCCTAGCCCTTGTGGACGCCATTCGCATTGGCGGGCCACGCGAAACCAAGGTGGCCGACGCCATGCTTAGGGAGTGGATCCTGTGACATCCAACCGAACAATGATGCTGCAAATGCTCGAAGAGGTCGCCCAGGCGCTTGGCGAAGAGTTGCGGGAGCAAGTGGCCTTTGTCGGCGGATGCACGACTGTTTTGCTCATCACCGACGAATACACACTTGAATCAATTCGCGGCACGGATGATGTGGACTTGGTCATTCACCTGACCGGCACCCCTGACTGGTATCGGCTGGAAGAAAACCTGAAGCCCCGAGGCTTCAAAAATACTGGCCAGGACTCCGTCACCTGTCGTTTACGGCTCGGCGCCTTGAAAGTCGATTTCATGCCGACCGATGAAAAGGTCTTGGGCTTTTCCAATACCTGGTTTGTCGGCGGACTGGAAAACGCCGTCGACTACACACTCCCCAACGGAACATCTATCAAAGTCTTTGCAGCGCCGTGGTTCCTCGCTGCAAAACTTCAGGCTTATCAAGGTCGAGGTCATGGCGACGTACTGATGTCCAATGACATCGAAGACATCATCGCCTTGCTGGACGGGAGGGAAGAGCTTATCGACGAAGTAAAGCAAGCACCTTTTGAGCTGCGACGCTTCGTGAGCGATCAATTCACCGCATTGCTGAGACAGTCCGCGTTTCAGGACGTCATCCAAAGCACCGCTCAAGACGCTGATCGGGAGATACTGATACACGAGCGCCTGAAGACACTAATTGAATGGGGAGTGTCTGATTGATCCTCCATTTGAGCCTAAGTCAGCAAGGAACTGATAGAACAGAAAACCGCGATGTCATCGGTTCGATTCAAAGCAGGGAGGCGTACCTGCATGTAATCGCCGATGGAACCTCCAGACCGGGTAGCGGCGACTTGGCGCGGGCCTTGACTCACCATCTGCTTAAGTCTTTTTCCCGCGCAGAGCCATCAGTTACGTCATGCTCTGATAAGGCACTGGAACTCGTCCTCAGCTCACTTGGCGAAGTGCACTCGAACTTTTGCCCAGACTTTCCACGCGCCTCCGCCAGCTACCTTGCGCTGCTGGTGATTGATCAAACGACCGTATCCATTCATGCAGGTGACTGTTGCTTTGGATATCTGGGCAAAGATCAGCGCTTGTACTGGCTAAGTTCACCGCACTGCGGCCCCAACTGGAAAGGAGACCTGAGCCACGCAGTCATCGCGGACAGCCCTGCCCGCAAGACGCTCCTCAATTGCATGAGTTACCGCAGGCCTCATGAGCCAGTCGTCAGATCAATACAAACAGTTGCGAATACGACATGGGTTTTGGCAACGGATGGATTTTGGGCAGAACTTTCAGCTACAGACCAGCTCAAGGCCATCACGGAGCAAACCCTTGCAGGTTGCTCAACCGAAGACGACGTCACCTTCATGCTATTGCGGTCGTAGAAGCAACGCTGCGCCCCGGCTCAATCAGGACAGCCCTTGTTCTAGAAACGCAGACATAAAGCCCAGACTCCAGAGGCCTAGTCCGATCATGATCCAGATACCGTTCGCCCAGGTCAGTCGTATGTTGGCCTTGCCGTTGGGGTCGCCCTCGACCTGGTTCACCGCACCCTGCACCTGAGCGGCCAGGGAGACCTGCAGAATCATAAGGCAAATGCTCAACTTCAATGTCGTCAAGGAGGTGACGAACCAGATATAGGTATAAGGCAGGAACGCACAGATGATCAGCCCCAGAGCCAGGCTCCTCGGCCACCATCGATAGGACACGCCGTCGAGCGCCAGCTTCTGGCTGATTTTCATCACCAACGAATAGAAGAAAAAAACCGAGAAGAACGCTCGCACAAGCGGCAACACCTTCGCGCCGGTTGCCTGCCGATAACAGGCCCAGTGCTTGTAGAGCCAATAGAACGAATACATACCCTGAGACAACAACACCATCAGCACCAGTTTGCGCGGCGCAACCACGAAGAATGTGGTTTGGCAGGCAGAGGATGGGGTGCCTAGATCAGCTTGCGGGGGCGCGTAGGGATTTTCGATGACCGACATTCGGCAAAGCTCACAGGTAATAAGTTGGCCTGAAAGCTTAACGATCACGGCTCATCAAAGCTTATAGCAGCAAGAATCAAGAACGGTCCTACATCAGCCAATCCAATTTCAGCGTTGAGCAACCGCCAGCGGATACACCGACTCCCAGCCGCCTCCCAGTGCTTTATACAACCCCACCATCGCCAACGACACGCCGGTAGAACTCTCCACCCACTGTTCCTGCGTCGCCAGCAACGCGCTTTGCACGGTGAGCACATTGACGAAATCCGCCACGCCTTCGACGTACTGGTGTTGTGCGGTGGTCAGGGCGATCTGGTTCTGGCGCACGGCTTCGGCCAGGCTGTCGCGGCGCAGTTGGCTGGCGTTGTAGCGGGTCAGTTGGTCGTCGATCTCATGCCAGGCGCGCAGCACCGTGTGTTGGTAGGCCAGGGCCGCTTCCTGTTGCTGGGCTTGGCGCAGATGCACCATGCCTTGCAGGCGCCCGCCGTTGAACAGCGGCAGGCTCACTTGCGGGCCGATGGCGAACGCGCGCGAGCCCCACGAGCCGAAATCGGACAATTGCATCGCCTGCGAACCCAGGTTGCCGGACAGGGTGATGCGCGGGTAGAAATCGCCCTTGGCCACGCCGATGCTGGCGGTCGCCGCGTGCAGGCGGGCTTCGGCCTGGCGGATATCCGGGCGGCGTTCGGCAAGCTGCGACGGCAGGCCGATGGCGACCTGGCGCTGGGCTTGCGGCACGGCGGCGTCTTTGGACAGTTGCGCGTGCAGCGCTTGTGGCGGCTCGCCCATCAGCAGGCTCAGGGCGTTGATCAATTGATCCTGGCGCTGCTGCAGGTCCGGCAGGCGCGCTTCAATGGCTGCGACTTGGGCGGCGGCTTCGGCCACGTCCAGATCCGTTGCCACGCCGTCGGCCAGGCGCAGTTGCGAGAGCTTGAGGCTGTGGCGCGCGACGTCAAGGTTTTGCTCGGTAACGGCGCGGGTGTTCTGCACGCCGCGCAGTTGGATGTAGTCCTGGGCGGTTTCGGCCAGCACCGATAACAGCACGGCGCGGCGGTCATTTTCGGCGACTTGCAGGGTGGCGTTGGCGGCTTCGGTTTCGCGTTTTACACGGCCCCAGAAGTCCAGCTCCCAGGCGGCCGAGAAGCCCATGTCCCATTGGTTGAAGGCGGCGTGGCCGTTTTCACCGGAGGGGTCGCTCAAGCCTTTGCCGCTGTTGCGTTTGCGCTGGTAAGCGCCTGTGGCATCGACGTTGGGGTAACGCTCGGCGGTGGTCACCTGGCGCACGGCACGGCTTTGCGCCAGGCGACTGCCGGCCAGTTTCAGGTCGAGGTTGTCGGTAAGGGCACGGCGTGTGAGGGCCGAGAGTTGTTCGTCGTGGAACACATCCCACCAGCGCTCCTGCAACGGGTCGCTGACGGCGCGGCTGTCGGCCCGGCGACCCTGGGGCTCGCTCCATTGCGTGACCTGTGGGGTTTGCGGGCGTTGAAAGTCCGGCCCGACGGTGCAGGCGTTCAGGCTGATCAGGCTTAAGGTGAGCCAGGCAACTCGTTTCATTGCTGGGCCACCTCACGCTGACGTGCAACCGGTTGGGTATCGACGCTGGCCTCCACCGACATGCCCACGCGCAGGCGCTCGGTCAGCGGTTGGTTGGGCTCCAGCACGATTTTCACCGGAATACGCTGCACCACCTTGGTGAAATTACCCGTGGCGTTGTCGGGCTTGACGGCGGCGAACGTTACGCCGGTCGCGGGGGCCAGACTTTCCAGGTGACCGTTGAGCAACTCGCCGTCAAGGCTGTCGACACGCACCTGCACGGCTTGCCCGGCGTGCATATGGGAAAGCTGGGTTTCCTGGAAGTTGGCCACCACGTAGGCCTCAGCCAACGGCACCACGGCAAGGAGCTTGCTGCCGGGCGTGACGTAGGCGCCCACGCGCACCGCACGTTCGCCAACCATGCCGTCCACCGGCGCGACAATGCGCGTGTAGGAGAGCTGATAGCTGGCCATTTCCAGTGCGGCCTGGGCACGCTTGAGCCCACCGTCGGCCGCGTCGCGCTGGGCGGTGAGGATTTCTACCTGTTTGCGCTCGGCCGCCAGCACCGCCGTGGACTTGGCCAGGCGTGCGGTGGCCTGGTCGATACGGGTCTTGGCTTGCTGCGCATTCTGCACCGTGCCCGCGCCCACCCCGGCGAGGTGGTTGTAGCGGTTCAGTTCATGTTCGGCGAAGGCCACTTCGGCGCGGTCGGCGGCGACGGTGGCTTGCGCCTGGGCGATGACCGAGCTTTGGCGCTCCAGGGTGGCGGTGGCATTTTTCAGTTGGGCGTGGGCGACCAGCGTGTCGGCATCGGCGGCCTGGGCTGCGGCGCGAAAATCACGGTCGTCGATCAGCGCCAGCAGTTGCCCGGCCTTGACCTGCTGGTTGTCTTCTACCAGCACTTGCTTGATAAACCCGGCCACGCGCGGGGCGACCAGGGTGAAGTCGGCGGCGACGAAGGCATCGTTGGTGCTCTGGCGCGGGTTGCCCAGCAAGCCCGGCGCAGCCAGGTAAACCAGCACACCGACGGTAAATACTGCGATGACGCAGACGGCAATTTTATCTTTGCGTTTCATGAGAGGTCCTTGGGGCTAGGTCGGTGCGCGAGGCGGAAAGATCCGCGTGGGCATCCAGAAAATCAGCAGGATCAGCACCACGGCGACACCGCCCATGACGTAATAGAGATCGGAAGAGGTGAGCACCACGGCCTGTTCGTGCAGCCGATGGGCCAGGCCCACCGCGTCGCCGTCGGCCAGAGGCGAATTGCCCAGGCGGTCCACCAGCAGGGTCGAATGGAAGTGCAGGCGCTGGGTGGTCAGCGTATCCAGCACGCCGGTGGCGATCACGGCAGCCAGGCCTTTGACGGTATTGAACCAGGCCGAGGCGAATGGCCCATCGGAGGGTTGGATGCTGCCGGTGGAGAGCATCAACAGCGGCAGCACGGCCATGGGTTGCCCGAAGATTTGCAGCAGATATAGGCCGTAAAAGTCGTTGCGAACCCACGCCGAGGTCAGGTGCGCACTGCCGACGCAGCACAGCACCAGCATGCCCAGGCCGATGCCCAGCACCCAGCGGCAATCGACCCAGCGCAGGTTGCACAGCGCCGCCACCAGCGGCAGCGCAATCAACTGCGGCAGCGCCATCAGCAGCATCACCGGTGCGGTCTGCAGCGGCCGGTAGCCCTGGACCTGCGCAAGGAAACTCGACGGGATGATGATCACCGAGGTCAGCACCATCAGCACGCCCGCCAGCACGATCAACGCAAACGACAGGTTGCGCAGGCCGAGCATCTGCAACTTGAAGAACGGTATCGGGTGCGACCACTCATTGAGCATGAACAACACCAGCAGCACGCTGCCGCCAGTGAGCAAAAAGGTGATCAGGCCGGATTCGAACCAGTCCAGCCGATTGCCTTGCAGCAGGCCGATCACCAGCATGCAGATCGCCGGGAAACCCAGCAGCAGGCCGCGCCAGTTGAACTGCTTGAAGCGCTCCAGGCGCAGCGGGTCTTGCGGCAAGCCGTAGGCCACGGCGGCCATCGCTAGCAGACACGGCGCGACGATCTGCCAGAACGCCCATTGCCAGCCGACGTATTCGGTCCACAGCGCCGCCAACGGGGTGCCGAGGCTCGGGCCGAAGGTGGCGGTAAGTGCGTAGCCGGCCAGGCCGTACAGCTTGACGTTGGCCGGCAGGAAACGCAGGGCTACGGTCATCAACATCGGCGGCAACGCACCACCGGCCAAGCCTTGCACGGTGCGCAGCAGCAACAGGCTTTCGTAGTTCGGCGCGAACGGGCACAGGATGCCCAGCACGGTGAACAGGCCAATGGCGTACAGGGTGAAGCGGCGCAGGGAAAACGTCACCGAACACCAGGGCGCAAACGCCATGGCCGCGACCGACGTGGCGGTATAGGCCGCGACCAGCCAGGTGCCTTCGTCAAAGCCGATGTACAGCGCACCACGAATGTCGGCGAGGGCCACCTTGGTGACCATCTCGTTGAGGCCCGATACCAGCACCGCCAGCAACACACCGACCAGGCCGATGATGATGCGCGGGCCGAACACGGGCGGGGCCAGGGTGGCGGGCTTGGCTGCGGCCGCAAGGGTGGGGGCAGCGAGAGACGTCATGAACAGGTAACTCGGAATGGGAAATACCCGAGCAGTTTATTCAGGCATACGCATGACAAAAAGTTACTTATCGACAGCTTATAAGTGCGCCAGACGCAATCCTGGGTTGCCTGATACACCGCCATCGGGGGCAAGCCCCCTCCTACATTTGCCCTGTGTACGCTTGAAATTCAGTTCGGTTGGGCTTCCAGCCAGGTGGCGTGGCAACTTTCGCGCATCGTCTCGCGCAGCCATTTGTGAGCCGGGTCTTTGTCGAAGCGCGGGTGCCAGGACTGGGCGAGTACCAGGGTCGGCAAGGAGATCGGCAGCGAGAAGGCACGCAGCGGCAGCTTCAGGCGATTGGCGCTGTAGAGCGCTTCCTTGGGCACCGGCAGGATCAGGTCGGAGTCGGGCAGCATGAACATCGCGCCATGAAAACCCGGAGCGATCATCGCCACGCGCCGCTCCAGGCCCTGGGCGTTCAGCGCGGTGTCGATCGGCCCGCGGGCGAGGCCGCGCCGCGAGATGCTGATATGGGAATAGCTGGCGAAACGTGCGGCGGTGATTTCTTCGTCGAATAAGGGGTGATCCTGCCGCGCCAGGCCAACAAAGGTGGTGGAGAACAGGTTCTGCACCTTGACCTCGGGGCTCGCCGGCAGGGTGTTGCTCACGCGTAGATCCAGCCGCCCTTCGCGCAGGGCTTCGTCATCGGTATCGCCTTCGGGCACGAAACACAGCTCGCACAGGGGGGCCATGCGCTCCATGGTGTCGAACAGTCGGCCACCATACACGCCGATAAAAAAGTCATTGGCGCGCACGCTGAAGCGGCGGCGCAGGGTGCTCAGGTCCACTTGCTCGGACGAGCGAAACAGTAACGCCGCCTGTTCCACCACGGTGCGTACCTGGCCTTGCAACTCCAGGGCCTTGGGCGTGGGCACCAGCCCTCGACCGGCACGCACCAGGATCGGGTCGCCCACCGCTTCGCGAATACGCGTGAGCGTGCGGCTCATGGCCGCCGGGCTGAGGTTCATCCGCCGCGCGGCGCCGACCACACTGCCCTCGTCGAGCAAGGCGTCGAGGGCGACCAGCAGGTTCATGTCCGGTAGTTGCATGCCAAGCACTCGTGAGCGTAAGGGAGTGAACGGGATGCAATCGTAGCAGGTGTATCAGCGCTGCATGCCCCAACGCTTTACGGTGAGCCGCTCGAAGGTGTCAAACACCAGGTTTTCCACCAACAGGCCGATCAGGATCACCACCGCCAGCCCGGCAAATACCTTGTCGGTGTACAGCTCGTTGCGGTTCTGGAAGATGTACCAGCCCAAACCGCCCTTGCCACTGGTGGCGCCGAACACCAGTTCGGCGGCGATCAGCGTGCGCCAGGCAAACGCCCAGCCGATCTTGAGGCCGGCAAGAATCGACGGCAGCGCCGCCGGGATCAGGATGAACAGCACAAAGCGCATCCCCTTGAGACCATAGTTGCGGCCCGCCATGCGCAGGGTTTCGGACACGCCTAAAAACCCCGAGTAAGTATTGAGCGCCAGCGCCCACAGCACCGAATGCACCAGCACGAAAATCAGGCTGTTCTGGCCCAGGCCGAACCACAGCAGCGCCAGCGGCAGCAATGCGATGGCCGGCAGCGGGTTGAACATCGAGGTCAGGGTACTGAGCAGGTCGCGGCCCAATTGGGTCGACACGGCCAAGGTGGTGAGGGCGAACGCCAGCACAATGCCGATCAGGTAACCCTTGAGCAATACCACCAGCGAGATGCTCACCTTGCTCAGCAGTTCGCCGCTGAGCAGCCCGTCGTATAGCGCGTTGAAGGTTTGCAGAAAGCTCGGCAGCAGCAGGTCGTTGTTCTGGTAGCGCGCGACGGCTTCCCAGAGGATCGCCAGCACGATCAGGATCAGGCCCTTGCGCAGCCAGCCTTGTTGCCACAAGCGCTGGCGCAGTGGCAGTTCGCGTTCCACCGGGACGCTGAGCAAGGGTTCGAGGGTGATTTCGTATTCCTGGCGCATGGGTCGCCCTCCTTAGTAAGCGATGCGGATATCGGCAAAACCCAACTCGGGTTCGGCAGCCGTGGTTTCATCGAACAACAAGCGATGAATGCGCCGCGCCGACGCCTGGAAGTCCACACCGCCAAGGCTGTGCAGGTTGTATTGATGGCTGTGGATTTCCGCGCGCACGCGCCCAGGGTGCGGCGACAGCAGCAGGATGCGATTGCCCACCACCAGCGCTTCTTCGATGGAGTGCGTGACAAACAACAGGGTGAAGCGCACCTCTTCCCAGAGCAGCAGCAACTCCTCTTGCATCTTGCGCCGGGTCAGGGCGTCGAGGGCGGCGAAGGGTTCGTCCATCAGCAGGATTTTCGGCTGCATGGCCAAGGCACGGGCGATGGCTACGCGGGCTTTCATGCCGCCGGAGAGCGTATGCGGGTACGCCTCGGCAAAGGCACTGAGGCCCACTTTATCGAGGTAGTGCAGCGCGCGCTCTTCGGCTTCGCGACGCTTGAGGGTGTTGGATGCCAGCAGTGGAAACATCACGTTCTGCTTGACGGTTTTCCACGGTGGCAACTGGTCGAATTCCTGGAACACCACGATGCGGTCCGGGCCCGGTTGCTCGACCTTTTGGCCCAACAGGCGAATCTGGCCTTCGCAGGGCTTGATAAACCCGGCGATGGATTTGAGCAAGGTGGACTTGCCGCAGCCCGAAGGGCCAAGCAACACGTAGCGGTCGGCCGGGTCGATTTCGAAACTGACCTGGTGGGTGGCCCGCACCACGCGCTCGGGGGTGCGGTATTCAAGGCTGACGTTATCCACCGCCAGCAGCGGCTCGGCGGTGTGCAGGTTGCTGGCCGCGTGGCCTTGCAAGGGCGCGTTCATTTCAACTTCCTTGCAGGGGCTTGTCGTCCTGGAAGAAGTAGTCCTTCCACGATTCAGGCTTGTTTTTGATGGCGCCGACACGGTAGAGGAACTCCGCCAGCGGGTAGGTATTTTTTGGGGTGACGCTGAATTCGAACTGCGGGTTGTCGATGATTTTGAGCAACTCGGCGCGGTCGATCTTGGCGTTGGTCACACGGATATAAGTATCGGCGGCGGCGCCTTTGTCGTTCTGGGCGAACTGCGCGGCTTCGGTCAGTGCCTCGACGAACGCTTTATAGGTCTTGGGGTTGTCGTTGCGGAATTTTTCAGTGGCAAACAGCACGGTTGGCGAGTTGGGGCCGAGCAGGTCGTAGGTGTTCAACACTACGTGCACGTTAGGGTTGGCCAGGGCCTGGTCCTGGAACGGCGGGTTGGAAAAATGCCCGGTCAACTCGGTACCGCCGGCGATCAGTGCGGCGGTGGCGTCGGGGTGCGGAACGGCGACGGTGTATTTGTCGAGGCGATTGAATTCCTGGTCGCCCCACTGCTTGGCGGCGGCGTATTGCAGGAAGCGCGACTGCACGGACACGCCCACTGCGGGGACGGCGATGCGGTCCTTGTCGGTGAAGTCGGCGATGGTCTTGACCTTGGGGTTGTTGCTGACCAGGTAGTACGGGAAATTGCCCAGGGACGCCACGGCCTTGACGTTCTGTTTGCCGTGGGTGCGGTCCCAGATGGTCAGCAGCGGGCCGACGCCGGCCCCGGCTATATCGATGGAGCCGGAGAGCAGCGCATCATTGACCGCCGCGCCACCGGAGAGCTGGGTCCAGTCGACCTTGATGTCGATGCCTTCCTGCTTGCCGTACTTCTCGATCAAGTGCTGATCGCGCACCACGTTGAGCAACAGGTAAACGATGCCGAATTGTTCGGCGATGCGGATCTCACCTTCGGCCTGGGCCGCCGCAGGCGCCACCAGGCTACCGGCCAGCAGGCTCACGCCCAGCCCGAGGGTGGCGGCCAAGCGCGCAAATGGAATGTTCCTGGACATGGTCATGCTCCGAATCAGAAAGGCGCGTCGCCCTGGATGGTGGTGCGAAACAGCTTGCGGCGCAGGTGGCTCGGGCAACCGGCGGCCAGGTGGATCAGCGAGCGGTTATCCCAGAACACCAGGTCGTGAGGCTGCCATTGATGGCGATAGATGTTGTGCGCCAGCACGCTGTGGGCATAAAGCTGGGCCAGCAGGTCACGGCTCTCATCCTCGGGCAGGCCGACGATGCGGGTGGTGAAGCCTTCACTGACGAACAGCGCCTTGCGGCCGTTTTCCGGATGCGTGCGCACGATGGGGTGCACCACTTCGGCCACTTGCGCCAACTGTTCCGGGGTGAGCGTTGGGCGCCAGTTGCCTTCGAATTTGGTTTCGCTGTAACGCGCCGTGTAGGAATGCGCGGCGCTGCGGCCCTCGACGGCTTTGCGCAAGTGCTCGGGCAACTGATCCCAGGCCTTGTGCATGTCGGCGAACAAGGTGTCGCCGCCTTCGCTAGGCAGCTCTTGTGCGTGCAGCATCGAACCAAGGCTGGGCAGTTCTTTATAGGACAGGTCTGAATGCCAGAACTTGCCGGCATCGCCCAGGCCGATGGATTGGCCGTTTTCAATAATGTTGGAGACGATCAGGATTTCGGGATGGTTGGCCAGCAGGAACTGTTTGAGCACATGAATCTGCAGCACGCCAAAACGGCGGCTGAAGGCGATGTGCTGTTCGGGGGTGATGCGCTGGTCGCGAAACACCACCACGTGATGGTCCAGGTGCGCGCGGCGGATGCGCGCAAAATCCTGCTGATTGACTGGCCGGGACAGGTCCAGGCCAATGATCTCGGCCCCCACGCTGCCGGGCAGTGGGCGCACCTCGAAGGCTTGGGCGGCAGGGATCGCTGTTGGAACAGTAGAGGCGGCGGACATGAGTTCACTCCCGGTCGGTCAGGAGATTGACTTTATAGGCATAAGAACTTGATTTTAAATACCGATAATGAATAACGATATGCGGGAAGGGAGCAAGGTGATCGGGCCGTGTAAGATCTGCGAAAAGCCTGGCGTGGGCCGTCGGAATCGCGTGTTGAAACGCTTACAAGCCGAAACCGTGCCTGTTTGACAAGCTTAAGGGCACTCTCTAGTGTGCATTGGATCCAATTAGCCATCACTTTTAGAAAAAGAGCACAACGTAGCCGTGACGCAGAAGCCGACCCCTTTGAACAGCATCAAGATCAGCGGTCCTATTCCCGCCCACCTTGCTCGCTCCGTGATTGAAGAAACCTTGCGCAATGCCATCCTCGACGGCCGGTTGCCCTGTGGTACCGCCATGCGTCAGCAGGAGTTGGCCAGCCTGTTCGGGGTCAGCCGCATGCCGGTGCGTGAAGCCTTGCGCCAGCTGGAGGCCCAGTCGCTGCTGCATGTGGTGACCCACAAAGGCGCCGTGGTGGCCCCCGTGATTGAAGACAATTCGGCGGAGACCTATCAATTGCGGATGTTGCTGGAGTCTGAAGCCTTGCGCTTGTCGATTCCGTTGCTGACCGACGCCGATATCGCCGAAGCGGACGCGTTTATCCGCGCTCTGGAGCAGGAAGAAAATTACGCCGAGATGGGTCGTCTCAATCGCCTGTTTCACATGGCGCTCTACGGCAAGGCGCCTAACCAGCGACTGCTCAAATTGGTGGAACACGGGCTGAATGAGGAAGAACGCTTCCTGCGCTTCAACCTTCAGGCCATGGGGCTGGGCCAGATAACCCAGGACGACCACCGTGAACTGTTGAACCTGGTGGCGCAGAAGAAAGTCGAGGAAAGCGTCCTGACCCTGCGCAATCACCTGATGCGTGGGATGGAAGTTATTACCACCTATCTCAATGGCGTGGACACCACCGGCAAGAAAACCCCGTAATCGGGTTTTCGCCCGCCCTTCTTTACGCTTAACGTTGGGGTACTGTGTCTGCCGGGTAGTGCCCCTGCGCCAAAGAAGCTTCTTATTTAATAAAGCCGCTGCCCACGGCCAATATCATTTAGAAAAACATCCACTACATTCCTATACTCGTTACGTTTTTCAGCCCGCCTATTATCGCTTATCGCTAAACCAGACACTTGCGTCGACGGCGCAGCCCATCCGCATGAACAGCGTGCGCGTCGCGCTTGGTTTAGACCTGTTTATCTCTTTGCCGCGTATAAAAGCCCGCTGCTGTTTCACGGCAAAAGCAACAACTTATAGGCCTACACCATGTATCAATCATTACTTGAAAAAAGAAAACTACAGTTATGTAGCCACCCGCTATTAACGGAAATAACCTCGCAAAAAAAGTTACAACTTTTCATGGAGAGCCATGTATTCGCCGTTTGGGATTTCATGACACTTACCAAACGCCTGCAACAGGACCTGAGCTGCACTCGCTTGCCCTGGCTGCCACCGGCCGACCCACTCGCCGCGCGCCTGATCAATGAGATTGTGCTGGGCGAAGAATCAGACGAACACCCCCGGCAAGGCTATTGCAGTCACTTCGAGTGGTACCGGGAGGCCATGCTCGAAGTCGGCGCCAGCCCTTGCGCGATCGACCGCTTCGTCGCACTGCAACGCGAAGGCGTCGAAGCGGGCAGCGCCTTGCATATGATCGATGCACCCGCCGGCGTACGCCGGTTTGTCAGCGACACATTGCACATTGCGCTGCAAGCTCCCATCCACTGTGTGGCAGCCGCTTTTTTTCACGCTCGCGAGCAGGTTATTCCGAACATGTTCGAGCGTTTCCTGCGGTCTGATACGCTCCTGCGTTGCCAGGCGCCTACCTTGCGGGGCTACCTTGAACGCCACATCGAACTGGATGCCGGCCATCACGGGCCGGCGGCTGAGCAGTTGCTCGAACGTCTGGTGCGCGTAGCCCCGGCGTACCGCCAACAAGCCAACGACGCAGCCCTTGCCGCGGTGCAAAGCCGTATCGCGCTCTGGGACGAGATGCGGGCGGCGCTGCAAGAAGTGCAGCCATGAACATCGCCAACTACACCTCGACTGTCGACGACTGGGAGCGCCGCGCGACCATCCGCACACGCCCCCGCCGCCTGCTGGAAAACGATGACAAGTTGATCTATCCGCTATGCCGCCAACCCTTGGTACTCACTGCCACTTTTGTGGAGCAGTGCCCCCAATGGCGCGACTTCGTGCTGGTGCAGAGCTTCTACAAATTTATCAACGATGTGGTGATCTTCGAGACTGAGATCGTCGACAAGACCGCGCGTAACATCGCCAAGAACCGCTTCTCGGTGCCCTTCCCATTCGCCTGCCGCGTGGATGCCATGACGGTAGTGGTGGATGAGGATTACCACGCCCTCGTCGCGTTGGACTTCTTGCAACAAACCCTGGACATGACAGGCGTACAACCGCTGGATCTACCCGCACACATCGAACTGAGCCGCGCTCTGCCGGCGGCACAGGCTCAGGCGCCGGCCCACCTGCGCGACGCTGTGGAGCTGATTGGCGTGGCCATCGCCGAAAATAGCGTCACCCACGATGTGGCGGCGTTTTCCAAGGACAACAGTGTCAAAGCGTCCATTCGTGGCTTGATGGCCGACCACCTGTTTGACGAAGGTCGCCACGCGCAATTCTGGACTCGCCTGGTGCAACACTATTGGCAAACCGCGAGCCCGGCTGACCGTGACAGCATCGCGCACGTGTTGCCGATATTCCTGAGCCATTACCTGACCAATGACCTGCAGAAGAACTTCGACCTGCAGTTGATCGAGCACCTGGATATAAGCAGCAGTGTGCGCGGTGCGCTGCGTGATGAAGTGATCACGCTGGCGTTTCCCATCACCGGCCAGCACCCCTTGATGGGCAATATCATCAGCTTCCTGCAACACAGCGGCTTACTGCACACACCCAGTGTGACGCAGGCGCTGAACGACTATCTGCCGGTGCCCGCATGAGGCGCCTGACCATCGGATGGCGCGGCACCAGCAAGGCACTGGGTGCCATCAGGCCGGTACTGGAGCAGTACGGGCATGTGTCTGCTGACGAGGCCATCGACCTGTGGCTTGAAGACGGTAGCCTGCCGTTGCCGGACGAGGTGGGCGAAGCGGCCTGTATAAGGCTGCGCCTGGGGGTTGGCCCGGAAAGTGGCTGTGGGTTGCCCGCGCTACAATTACGCGCCTATGACCGTGGCCAACGACTGTGTGCCGTGCTGAACATCGCCGAAGAGCCCAGTGGCAATGGCCAGCGACTGCGCCAGCAGGTGACAGGCGCACTGGTGGACTGGGTTGCGCTGCACGTCAGTGGCTTTTCACGGGACCCTGGATATCGGCCTCTGAGTACGGTCGCCACGGACTGGCCCGAGCAGGGTTTGCAAGGACTTGAAGCGTTGGCCTTTATGCATCGGTTCAATCGTACACACGACCGCGCATTGAGGCAGGAAGCCCAGGTGCCAGTGATCGAACGAATACAGGCCAGCCTTTTCGCTTTCGCCAATCGGCCGGCACTGTGCATCGCCGGGAGTGAGGTGACCTATCGCCAGCTGCACGTGCAGGCCATGGCAATCCAGCAACGCTTGCGCCCGTTACTGGAGGCGCTCGAGGCGCCGCCAGTGATCGGTGTATGCCTGGCAAAATCCGTCGAGCTGTACGCCAGCATTCTCGCGGTACTTGGCTGTGGCGCGGTGTACTTGCCGCTCGCCCCTGACCAGCCTCCTCAACGTCATCAGACGATGCTCGCCGGGGCTCAGGTGCTGCTGGACACCGGCAAGCATCCGTTGCGGGGACGTTTCCTGGCGTTGGATGTCAGTGCCGTCGACCCTGGCGACACCACCGAAACCCTCTGTGCGCCGACATCCAATCACGCCTGCCCGGACGCGCCGTGCATGCTGCTCTACACATCGGGAACCACGGGCCAGCCCAAGGGTGTGCAACTGAGCCAAGGCAACCTGGCGCATTTCACGGCCTGGTTCAGGACCTGTATGGCACTGGATGAACGCAGTCGGGTGTTGCAGTTTTCGCCCTTGAGTTTCGACTCATCGCTCATCGATATCTTTCCCACCTTAATCGCCGGCGCCGCGTTGATCATCCCCAGCGAACAGCAACGGCACGACCCCCGGTTACTGGTGGAATTGCTTCGCCGGCAGCGCGTCAGCCATGCGTTTCTGCCGCCCGCGCTGCTCAACCTCCTACCGCTGGACCGTCCTCTGGGTGTGACGCATCTGCTCACTGGCGGCGATGCCTGCGAACCCCATGTGATCGAGCGCCTGGCGGGGCAGTGTCAGCTCCACAACCTCTATGGCCCCACCGAAACCACGGTGCTGATCACGCACCGGACATTGGTCGCCAACGACGACAATCGCAACATTGGCACCCCCATCGCCAACAGCCGGGTGCTGATTCTGGATGACCAGTTGCAACCCGTAGATGAAGCGGTAACCGGCGAGCTTTATATCGTTGGGCCTGGGGTAAGCCTGGGGTATGTGAATGCGCCGCAGGAGACCGCCAGCCGGTTTGTCGAGCTGCTGCTGCCGGGGGGCCAGGCCGTGCAGGCCTTTCGCAGTGGCGACCTTGCGCAGTGGACCGCCGAGGGTATCGTGTTGGGCGGGCGGCGCGATGATCAGGTAAAAATCCGTGGGTTTCGGGTCGAACCCCAGGAAATTGAACAATGCCTGCGCAACAGCCGGTTGTATCGCGGGCTGGCGGTGGTGATCGACCCTGACCGCAGGATCCACGCCTTTTTCGCCCAGCCCGAACCAGGTGCTACGGTCGCCGCGTTGCGCACGCATGCACAGCAGTGGCTACCGGACTACATGCAACCTGGCTTCTGGGTTGAACTGCCAGACATACCGCACACTCACCACGGCAAGGTTGATCGCAGGGCGCTGTTGGCGCTACCACCACAGCCCATTTTGCAGGCGACCCCCTGCCTTGCGCGCACCGCGCTGCAAGCACAGCTGAGCGGCCTGTGGGGCGAGCTGTTGGGGTTGCCCGCCGAAAACGTGGGTATTGATGACAGCTTCTTCGACCTCGGCGGCCATTCGATTTTGCTGTCGATGTTGTTGTTGCGTGTTCGCGAGCAATTTGGCCGTGGTTTTGCGCTGAGCCAGTTCATTGAAGTCCCGACGGTTCGTACGCTGGCAGCGCTGATGCAAGACGGGGAGCGCCCCGACGCCTCTTCCGGCCAGGCGATCCGGGATGCCCAACGGCCGTGGACGATCAACTCGTTGCCCGAGGGTGCCTGGGGCGATCCGCGCAAAGTTATAGTCACAGGCGCCAACAGTTTCGTCGGTATACACATCGTCGAAGCCCTGTTGGCCGGTGGCGCCATTGAGGTGGCGTGCTTGGTGCGTGAACGACCGGGGCAGTGCGCGATGATGAGGTTTACCCAGGCGCTGCGCGATTACCGCTTGGACCATATGGACCTGAGCCGAGTACAGGTATTCGCCGCCGACATCAGCCAGCCTCGACTGGGTTTGGCCCGCGACGTCTATGACTCTCTCGTCGAAGGCTTCGGTGTGCTGGTGCATAACGCGGCGCAGGTCAACCACGTCATGGACTACGCCTCGCTAGCCAGGAACAACGTCGAGCCCGTATTCGAATGCTTGCGTCTATGCGAGACGCGCTGCAAGAAAGTATTCAATTTTGTCTCGACGCTGTCCGCCTCCAGCAGTATCGACACGGTGGGACGTATCCTTGAAGCCCCTGCGGCGGCCACATTGCCGCTGTATATCAAGAATGGCTACAACCTCTCCAAATGGGTGGCGGAGCGACTGCTGGGGCGCGCGGTTGAAAACGGGGCCTGGGTCAATATCCATCGCCTCGGAAACATCAGCTTCAACAGCCGCAATGGGGTTTGCCGGCCGCAAAAAAATCGCCTGATGCTGATGCTCAAGGGCTCGCTGCAACTAGGCCTGCTTCCGCGGCTGGATTTGAATTTCGACCTGATGCCAGTGGACTTTCTGGCGCGCTTCATTGCGTTCCACGGCAGTCGTTTTCAAGCCGATAGAAGCGTGTTCAACCTGCATAACCCGCAGCCGTTGAGCTGGGAGAATTATCTGGATGCGTTCAGCCGAGCCGGTCATATGTTTGAGCGGGTAAGCATCACGCAATGGCAGAAGGCGCTACAGACGGTGGACCAGGACAACGCGCTGTTTGGCGTACTCGGTTTTTATCTTGATCGCTTGGATGAAGACATCGGCGATACCGGGATGATCCTTCACGAGAACGCACAGCGTGGCGTTGAGCAAATGGGTGAGCAGTATCCCGATAAAACCCCCGCGCTATTGAGCAGAGGTTGCAATTACCTCAAGGCCATCGGTTTTCTATGAATTGCGTCAGGACAACATTATGAAACGGCTGCAACCGGATACGTTAATCCGCAATCCAACGGGACGGCCGATAGTGGCCTCGCGGGTGATCGACTGCCAGGCCAGGCGTGTGTGGAACATGGTGGGGACGTTTTCAGGTTTTGATGTATTCATCCCCGCTCTGTCACACATCGAAATGACCGGTACCGGTGTGGGTGCTTTACGCACGAAGTTTTTCCGAGATGGCAACCAGGTGGTGGAACAGCTCAATAGCCGGGATGAGCACGCCATGTATATGACTTGGACCACCCTCTACAACACTCTGGGCGTGGCTAGATTGTGGGCAGCAATCAACGTGGACGCACTGGAGACACAGTGCTCCAGGGTAACGTGGACCCTCATTGCCGAACCGGAGGACGCTGCACAGGTGGGATTTGAACAATTTGTACAGGCTTTCGCTGAAAGCGCACTGGACAACGTCAGCCGCTTGTTGGGCCCGCAGTAGGAGCGAACACTGCACGCTCCTACTCACACGCTCAACGGCTCAGATTTTGAAGCTGTCGACCAGTTGCTTCAGCCGATTAGCCTGTTGCGACAGCGCATCGCAATCCTTCAAGGTTTCGTTGAGGTTGGCCACGCCCTGCTGGTTAAGCAGGTTGATCTGGTTGATATCCACATTGAGGGTTTCCACCACGGCCGTCTGCTCCTCGGTGGCCGCTGCGACGGATTGGTTCATACCGTCGATCTCAACGATCCGCTGCGTGACGCTGACCAGGCGTTCGCCGGCCTGGTTGGCCACCCCGACGCTTTGCTCACTGGACGTTTGGCTGGCGTTCATGGTGGTCACCGCCTCGCGCGAACCCACTTGCAGCGAAGTGATCATTTTATGAATCTCTTCAGCCGATTCCTGAGTACGGTGAGCCAAGTTGCGCACTTCATCGGCCACCACCGCAAACCCACGTCCCGCCTCGCCGGCACGCGCAGCTTCAATCGCGGCATTCAGTGCCAACAAGTTGGTTTGCTGGGAGATGCCTTTGATCACATCAAGGATGTGGCCGATATTATCGGTGCTGGCGTTCAGTGTTTCGATCTGAGTGCAGGACAAACTGATTTTTTGCGACAGTTCAGACATCGCCAGGATGGTTTGCTCCACCACTTTGCGACCGTCGTCGGCTTGCTCGCTGGCACCGCTGGCGTGCTGTGACGCATCAGCCGCGTTGCGCGCGATTTCCTGAGTGGCGGCACCCAGTTCGTTGATTGCTGCGGCCACACTGTTGGTACGCGCACTTTGCTCATCGGAACCGATGATTGACGCGTTGGAGGATGCCATCACTCGCTGGGACAGGTCGTGCACCTGGCGTGTTGCCGAAGACACTTCGGAAATCGAAGCGTGGATACGTTCCACAAACCGGTTAAACGCACTGCCGACTTCGCCAAACTCATCTTTGCTGGTAACAGCGAGGCGGCGGGTCAGATCACCTTCACCTTGAGCGATGTCTTGCATCGCAACCCCCATAGTGGTCAAGGGCCGCAACAAGACCTGAATCAGCAGGCTCAAGAGCACAGCAATCGCGACCACGGCGATGAGCATAGCGATCAATGCCGACGTGCGGAATTTACCCAACGGTGCGTAGGCTTTGTCTTTATCGATCGACAGACCGATATACCAATCTGCCCCTGGCAAGCCGCTGATCGGAGTGAAGGACAAAATACGATCCTGGCCCTTGAGCACAACCTCCTGATTGACCTTCTCGATGCGTAAGCGGGTGCCGGGATAGATGTCCTTGAGGTTTTTCATCACTTGGTCCTCGTCCGGGCTGACGATGACTTGGCCGTCGCCGCTGACCAGGAACGCATGCCCGATGCCGCCGAAATCCACCGAGTTGATGATTTTCACCAGGGTTTGCAAGCTGAGGTCTCCGCCCACTACACCCAGCAGCTCGCCGTTCTTTTTCACCGGCATGGCGATGGTGACGATCTGCCCGCCTACTGCAGCCATATAAGGCGGCGTGAGCATAGGTTTATCAGCCGCCACGGCTTGTTTGTACCAGGGGCGCTGACGGGGGTCGTAGCCGTCGGGCATTTTTGCATCCGGGCGCTGGGTAAACACACCATTGGTTTGACCCACATAGGTGAACTGGAAGTTCGAGGTGAACGCTGGTTGGTCGACTAGCCCAGGCAAGTCCGCTGCACTGCCTTGGTGAGCTACGTTTTGCGTCAGGCTTTCGAGTACCAGTATTCGACCACTGAGCCAGTTCTGCACACTGCTGGCGGTGAGCTCCCCGGATTGTTCGATGGACGATTCCAGGTTCTGCTTGATGGTGCTGCGCTGCAGGTAGTCGTTGTAAAGGGTGAACAACGCGAAGGCTAAAACCACTACGCCTGACGCGGCCAACAAGATTTTATGACTGAACTTAAGATTCATTTCATCGACTTCTTTTGCCAAAGGGGGATAAGCGTGCCGAGTGGAAATTCCATAAACCGGTAAGCGGAGTGTTCACCCGCTCCATTTCGGTGCACGCATGGCTCATCAAGCTTTCGGCCAAGTCGGAGCAAAACTTAGGGACTTATGGGAGAAATCTGATTTTTAACCCAGGAAAGAGATAGGCGGTAGGCGTTAGCGCTGTTGTGTGTTTTTCACTTGAGGACAACGTGGCGGGATTGCATCCCTCTAAACGACAAAACCCCTGTCTGCGTTAGCAGACAGGGGTTTCGGAATTTAATCTTGACGATGACCTACTCTCACATGGGGAAACCCCACACTACCATCGGCGATGCATCGTTTCACTACTGAGTTCGGGATGGGATCAGGTGGTTCCAATGCTCTATGGTC
>Ga0207650_10000322_pt1 | contig 46833 bp, 37 predicted proteins | sample KBSS63metaG_FD_184325 | JGI IMG/M metagenome (GOLD analysis project Ga0207650, IMG submission 184325) | Switchgrass rhizosphere microbial communities from Kellogg Biological Station, Michigan, USA - KBS S6-3 metaG (SPAdes) (version 2) | ecosystem: Host-associated > Plants > Roots > Rhizosphere...
GAAAGCACCATTTTTGGGATTCCTCCGTTTCCTTCTGTGCACGCGCTCTATTGATACGCCCTGTGTCTGCGCAACAAGCTGCACCAGCTACGTTTCAAGCGTGCTCGGATGAAACATTTCTTCGGGCTCGAACTTGCGCGCCGTCAGACCTTGGCGGTGGCAATATTCGAGCAGCTTGTCGACCTCGGTTCGCGTACGGCGAAAGCCCCACACATACAAATCGGCGCCGGCGGCCGCCTGTTCTTCTTCCCAAAGCGCGCGATACCACATTGACGTATGATGCACGCGCTGCCATTGCAGCCATTCGTAGCACTTCCTTTTTGATTCCTGCCAGGCGTTAAACAGGCTCATGGCAACCCAGGGGTCTTTCTCCAAGACCGCATTCTTGATGATGAGGGTGTGCATAATCGGGAAGAACCCGGTGCGCTTGAAGTAATCACGCTCCAGAACGGGATAATTCGGAAACAAGAAGTCGATGTCGGGGTGCACGTTCGGTGCCCAGGTTCCGGTGGTGATCGCCGCGTCGATGGCGCCGCTCGCGAGGAGATCGAACTGTTTTTGTTGTCGTGGAAGAATTTCTATTTTCAGCCAGGCCGGCGGTTTCCAATCGCCGATTCCGCTCACCCGGTCGGCGACCCAGGTCACCGATTTCGGATCGAGACCGTGCTCGTCTTCGAGCAGTCCTCGGGCCCAAACCGCCGTCGTTGTCAGCCAATTTTGCACACCGATGCGCTTACCGTTTAAATCGGCCGGCGAGCGAATGCCGGAGCGCTTGTTCATGTAGATATAGGAATGGCGAAACATTCGCTTGACGAAAATCGGAATCGCCGTGTAGCCAAGAGTCTTGTAGTGCAGATCGGCGATGTACATGGCGGTGTAGAATTCCGCGGCATCGAATTCCTTGCCGTCGATCTTCGTCTGTCGCCCGGGGCTCGCGTTGACATAGATCTCGAGATCGATGCCCTCCGGTTTGACCTCGCCGTCGATCAGCGCGCGGGCGCGGTCGTACGGACCGCAGGTCATGGAAAGTCTCAACGCCATTACTGCACTTTGAAAATTCGGTTAAACTCCTTGCCAAGCTCTTCGTATTCATCGGCAGTCACGTGCAAAGTGAGAATCTTGGCGCCTTTCAGCCGAGGATTTTTCGGCCCGATGCCGATCCTGCCGGGACTTCGCCCCTTGTCCTGGAGCAATTTCTGGCCCTCGGCCGACAGCATGAAGTCGATGAACAACTTGCCGGCGTTGGGCCGCGGCGCGTTTTTCAGTAAGGAAATTTTGTTCGGGTCGCCGCCCACCAGCGGGTTGGGCGCGATCCACTGGAGCGGCGCGCCTTTCTCGGCGTATTCGTCGATCCGGTGCTGATACAGGGACACCGCGACCGGAAACTCGCCCGCTGACACGAGTTCGCTGATCAACGTGTAGCCCTTGCGGAAGTTGATCTGCTGCGCGGCCAGACGGCGCCAGTAATCCAAACCTTTTTCTTTGCCGCGGGCATTCAGCAGAGCGCCGAAGAGGTAATACTCCTCCATGTCCCAACCGAGTTGGCCTTTCCAGCGCGGTTGAAGTAAATCGTCATAGCTTTTCGGCACGGCCTCTGGCGCGACCAGCCGGGAATTGTAGCCGATCACGTAAATCGTTTGGTGCAGGCCGGTGCCGTATCCGTCGGGGTCGCGCCAGTCGGCGGGAAAGTTGGCCGCTTCCGGTGATTGGTAGCGATCCAAGGCGCCTTTGGCTTTAAGAATTCCCGACTGAAGTCCGCTAAGGGCGACGACGTCGCCGAGAAATGTGTTGGCGCGGTGCTCGTTCAACAGACGAGTCAAGGTTCTCTCGCTGCTGGCCCGGACCGTTTCCACCCTTAGCGGCGGATATTTTCTCTCGAACGCTTTGACGACATAGTCGGCGTCGCCGGGTCCCCACGAAGTGTAAAAAACGATGCGTCCTTCCTGCTTGGCTTTGCCAAGGTCCTGCGCCGCCGCGACACCCAAAAAGAATGAAACGCTCAGGACCGTGCACAGGATTGCGGCGGATCTCATATCAGCCTCGCTCTTTGTAGACGCTGTTTAAAAATCCTTCCCGCTGCAATTCGTCCATCACGCTGGTGTCGACGAAGTCGCGCCAATCGCGCTGCTCCTTCACCTGCATAAAATCGAGAAATACCGTCGCATCTTCCGGCCCCGGGTTGGGAACACGAGGAAATACTTTCAGCCAGAAATCGTAAGTCTCCTGAAGAATCTTTGGATCGTTTTCCTTGAGATGTTTGCCCAGCACGCGGCTACCGAACTCCCGGTCGGTGCGAAAGCGCGCGAGGCCCGCGATGAACGCGCGCATGAAGTTCTTTACGGTTTCGCGGTGCGACTTGATGAACGATTGGCGCACGGTGATCTGATTGATCGGATATTGAATGCCGCTGCCGACGAGATCATAGAGCGGTCGCAATCCCAGCTCGCGCGCCCGCAAAGTAAACGGCGGCAGCAGCAACGCCCCTTGCACGGTGCCGGCAGCGAGCGAGGCCAGGCGCGTGCCGAAATCGCCGATCTGCAACATGGCGACGTCTTTGTCCGGATCCAGGCCGAGTTTTCTAAGCGCGTACTGCATCGCCACATAGCCTGAGCCGCCCACCGTGCTGACAGCGAGCTTCCGACCCTTGAGATCTGCGGCGTCGTGAATATCTTTGCCGACGAAAAGCGTATACGGAAACACACCGACGGTCCTGGCTATAATGAAGGTGTCCGCTCCCTTCAGCCGCGCATTGATCACGGCGGCGCCGCCGGTGGTGCTGATCTGGATGTCGCCGCCGATCAGAGCGCGTGTCACCGGCTGGCCGCCGGAGAATTGGATGATTTCCAGGTTCTTGATGCCGTACTTCTCGAAATAATGTCCTTCCTTGGCGGCCCAAAGCGGCGCCTGCGTGGCGCTGAAGATGGTGCCGGCGCGCAGCAGCTCCTGGGCAAAGAGCGAGGCAGGGAAAAGAAAATTAACCGCAAAGAGCGCAGAGAGCGCAAAGGGATGATTCACCACGGAGGACACGAAGAGCAAGAAGGATAAATTCTTCTTCCGAACTTCGTGTCCTCCGTGTCTCCGTGGTGGAAAAACTATTTCCTCCGCAGCGCGACATGCGAATTCTCTCAAGAGCGACACGAAGGTCGAAAAAACTCTCTTATCCATAAATCGTCTCGCGCCATTTCGCTCGCACTTGATTTTTTAATTCGTCGCTGGATTCGGCAATAGGCGGAAACTGATGGCGCCGATCATAGGGCATGCATGCGTCGATCAGGCAGCGCGAGCTGTGACCTTTGTTCTCCGGCGGAATGCACACGTCGAGGGAACCGCTCGCCGCGCGACTAATGATTTCCACCGCTTGGTCGGGGTCGCATCTTGTGGCCATCGCCCAGAGCACATCGAACTCACTGGTCGGATCGATGTCTTCGTCCACCACCACGACGAAGCGTCCGTTGTAGGCGCCGCCGAGAGATTGCGAGGCGAGAAAAAGCGCCTGGCGCGAATGGCCGGGATAGGCCTGCTTGATCGAGATCACGTTGAACAAGCTGCCGATGCCCGATTCGAGGGACCAAACGCCTTTCACATTCGGCAAGCCGGCTTTTTCCACGCGATCCCAAAGCTGCGCGGCACGAATCATTCCCTTGGAAAGCGAATAGTCGGTGGGCGGACGTCCGGGACGTGCGACGCAGAGGATCGGATCGTTGCGGTGGTAAATGCGCTCGATGCGCAGCACCGGCGTATCTTCCATGCGCGTACCGTAGTAGCCGAGCCACTCGCCGAATGGACCGTCCGGTTTGATGTCGCCGGGATGAAGAAATCCTTCGATGGCGATTTCCGCATGGGCAGGAAAAGGCAGGCCCGTGACTTCGCCTTCGACGACATCATAGGGCCGGCCTCGGATGCCGCCGCAGTAATCGTATTCCGAGTAGCCGAGCTCGATCGGATTGCCGGCGGCCAAGAGCAGCAGCGGATCCTGGCCGACGCACAACAAAACCGGGCAAGGTTTGCCCTGCTTGAAATACTTTTCCATGTGCATGCGGCCATGCTTGCCGGCGGACGACATGAAAAGCCCGACGGATTTACTATCGTGCACCATAGCGCGATAGGTGCCGAGATTGAGCCAGCCCTGTTCGGGATCCCGCGTAACAGCGATGCAGGCGGTGCCGATAAACCGGCCGCCATCCAGCTCATGCACCTTCGGCACAGGGAACTTGAGCACGTCGATGGCGTTGCCGGACAGAGTGTTCTCGAACACCGGTCCAGTTTTCACGATACGCGGCGGCACCGGCCGGAGCGTGTTGAGTTTTTCTTTGAACCGGCTGACCAGCTTCAGTCCGACGCTGTCCATCGGCAATCCCGCCATCAATGCAAGGCGGTGATAAGAGGTCTGCTGGCCGAAGAGAATGCGAAAACCCTTGGGATAGCCTTTGATCTGGTCGAAGAGCAGCGCCGGAATCGTGCCGCTGCGCTCGCGATAGATCAATTCCGCCATGGTACCGATTTCCAGGTCCCAATCGGCGCCCTCGATGCGTTTGAGCTCGCCCATGGATTCGACCAGCTCGAGCCACTGCCTCACGTCCTCATAGGGCCGCGGCATGTTGCCTTCATGCAGCGGCTCGGTTTTTTCCGAAAGCGCCATTCATTTCTCCTTCGAGGCTTTGAGCTGCTCGCGCAGTTTCTCAGCCGATAACGGCAGATCTTTGATGCGCACGCCCGTCAAACGCGCGACCGCATTAGCAACCGCCGGCGCGATGCCGAACACGGACATTTCGCCCACGCCTTTGGCGCCGTAGGGCTCCGAGTCGTAATCTTTTTCAAAGATCATCGGTGTGGCCGCCGGGATATCGCGCATGGTCGGAATTTTATAATCGGCGAAACTGGCGTTGGTGATTTTTCCTTCATCGAACAGCAAACCTTCCAAGAGCGCGTAACCGAGCCCCATCATAATCCCGCCCTCGATCTGACCGGTGACCGCCAGCGGGTTGATCGCTTTGCCGACGTCGTGCGCTGAGGCGACGCGAACGAGTTTGATCACGCCGGTTTCGCGATCCACCGCCACCTCGACCGCCTGGGCGCCGTACGGCCAGCCCGGCGCGCTCGCGTTTTTTGTTTGCTTCGACGCATCTTCGGCCCATAGCCTCTTGCTTTGGCTGGCGCCGACACCGACAATCGCCGCTGTTTGTGTTCGCGCCAAAATCTCGGTCCATGTGAACGGCCGTTGCCCGTCGGCGCTGATCTTGCCTTTGGCAAAGCGAATTCCTTCGACCGGCACATTCCAAAGTTGCGCGGCTTTCGCGGCGATCTGCCGGCGCGCATCGATGGCGGCAAGCTTTACCGCGGCGCCGACGTAGGGCGTTACGCGGCTCGAATAAGTCCCGTGATCGAAGGGGGTCAACTCGGTATCGGCAATGACCACCCGCACCGTGCCGAGCGACACGTTCAATTCTTCGGCAACGATTTGTCCGAGGCTCGTGCCGGTGCCGCCGCCGACGTCGGTCGCGCCGATGAACAGTTCGACTTGGCCATCAGCAGCGATACGCACGCGCGCATTGGACGACGAGGCCGAAGTGGTCGGCGATTTGTGCAGCAGCGCGACGCCGAAGCCGTGATCGGGAGGAGCGCGTTTTTTCCAGCGCTCCAGCTCCGCGGAAACTTTCAGCAGGCAATCGCGGAGCGCAATATGGTTGGCGCGATCGCCCGCCGGTGTTTCGTCGCCGGTGTCGAGACAATTTTGGAGGCGCAACTCCACCGGATCGATGCCAAGCTTCTGCGCAATCATGTCCATCTGCGATTCGCCCGCCCAAACCGCCTCGGGAATGCCGAGGCCGCGAAACGGGCAGCCGCGCAGTTTGTTGGTGTAAACCAAAGTCGAGCTGACGCGAATATTGGGGATCTTATACGGCCCGACGCCGTCTTTGAGCGCGCGATTGCTGCCGGCCAGCCCTTCGGCGTAGGCGCCGGTGTCCCAGGTAAATTCCATCGCCCGGGCCGTGATCGTGCCGTCTTTTTTGACGCCGGTTTTGACGCGCACGATCGCCGGCACGGAGCCGGCCGCGGCAAAAAACTCCTCGGCGCGGCTGTTGACGAGTCGCACCGGCTTGCCGCTCTTGAGCGCGAGCGCAGCGGCATAGGGCTCGAGGCGCATGGCGTTCTTGCCACCGAATCCCGCGCCGACCTTGCTGCCGATGACGCGAATTTTATCTTCCGGCAGATCGAAGAGATCCGCCAGACCCGAGCGCACCAGAAATACTTTTTGCGTGCTGCTCCAAACCGTCAGACGCTCGCCGTTCCACTCGGCCACCACCGCATGCGGTTCCAACGAGCAGTGCTGCACCTGTTGCGAGCGAAAGGTGTCGTCGAAAATCTCGTCGGCTTCGGCAAAACCGCGATCGATGTCGCCCTTAGAGAACGAAGTCTGGTGCGCGATGTTCGTTCCGTAAACCGGATGCCAATCGCGTGCGAGCACGCTGTTCAGCCGATACGAATCTAATTGCTCGTGAACCAAGTTCTCTCGGAGCGCCTCATCGACCGTCAGCGCAGCGGGAAGCGTTTCGTAATCGCACTCGATGAGTTCGAGCGCCTGATCGGCGGTTGCTTCGTCGACGGCAGCAACCGCGGCGATGACGTCGCCGACGTAGCGCGCTTTATCGCGTGCGAAAAGCTCTTCATCCTGAACGCCGAAGCCGAACCTTTTCGCCGGTGCTTCGTTGGCCGTGAGCACCGCCGCGACGCCGCTCAGCGCGCGCGCCCGGCTCACGTCGAGACGGCGAATCTTTGCGTGCGGAAAAGGACTGCGAAAAAGTCTCGCGTGGAGCAAGCCCGGCAGGGCGATGTCCACGGTGTAGGTGGCGCGGCCGGTGACACTGTCAATGCCATCCAGCCGCGGCAGAGGCTTGCCAACAACTCTGAACTGCTTCACGAGGCGGAAGACGTTTTGGGCGGTGCGTAGAGCTGCAGCAGATTGCCATCGGGATCAAAGAAGTAAAAACCTCGTCCGGTGGGCCGCTCGACGGTCGGGATGTCATAGACTCTGACGCCCCAGTCTTTCATCTTTTTTGCCGCAAACTCGAAATCTTCCGGCGAAACCGTGAAAGCCTGATGCGTCGCGCCGTCTTCTTTCACCGCATCTTTTTCCAGCGGCTTTGGCCGTTGGAACAGCACCACCATCGAATCGCCGGAGCGAAGATCGGCGCGATTTAAGTGATCGCCCATGTCGTCGCGATTGAGCTTGGCGATCGTCATGCCCAAAATCTCGGTATAGAATTTGACCGCGCGCTCCACGTCATTCACGGGTATGCCGATATGGTAAACGCCTTTTGTCGTGATCATAGTGCCTCCTGTCCTTCAACAAAGATATTTTTGGTTCCTACGCGGATTTTTTATAATATTTCTCCATCAGGTTTTTCACGCCGGCTTTATCACACGCCTCCTGAAACATCTGCGGCACGACGGGATCTTCATCGTCGTACTCGATCTGATTGCCGCCTAACTTGACGTCGATGTCGACCTTGCCTTTTCCTTCGCCCCACATCTCGTGATACTTCTGGCTGCCCCAACGCAAAGCCAAATAACGCACAGGCTCTGCTCCCGCGTTGAAGTGTTGGTGAAACCAATTGCCTGGAGGAACCACCAGGCTTCCCGGCTTCCAGTCGTAGCGCTTGATCGGCTGACCCTGCGGCCACATCAGCGAATAACCGACGCCACTCAGAATAATCACGTGAGCGCCCGGCCCATGAAAATGGGCTTTTTTGTATCTTCCTACAGCGAATTCCGAAATGTGACCGCACAAGGTGTTCTCAGAAAGCTCCAGGCGAACCTGCGAGCCACCACCGCCCCTTTCCTTCCAATCGAGTAACTTCAGATTTTTTACGTCGGCAACGAAGTTTGTCTGCCACGTTCTTCCCGCATACCACGTACCGGGCCTGTTGAAATAGTCCGCCTGAGAGTTGAAGCGATCCGTAAAAACGTAATCGCAATTGAAGATAAAATCCGTGCTGTGAAGCAGGTTCATCATGCACGGCACGCTCGTCACTGCGAGATACCGCGCCGGTTCACTGCCGTTGCCGTTGAAATGCTGGTACCAGCTATTTAATGGTGGGGAAAAAACCGAGCCTTCCTGCCATTCAAACGTGTGCTTGGACTCGGGATTGTTCCATACCGTCGTCGCGCCGCGGCCGCTCGCAATATAAATCAATTCTTCGAATAGGTGTCGCTGCGGCTTAAGAGCCTTGCCAGCCGGAATCTCGCAAATATACGCGTCGTTAGTCTCGCCCGTGCCGGCGAGACAAACCCGAACCGCCAATCCTCCGGTGCGCGCCCACGGCTCGAGTGGAACCTTTCGAATGTCTTCGATAAAGAATCCTTCGATAAGCGGAATCCCCTCGCTCTCGACCCAACTTCTGTACGAACTTTTGTTCTCACCGATCGGTCTTGTGGAAATCTTAGGTTCTTCCATCCGTGTCTTCTCCAAAAAGCAGCCGCACGCGCATCTGAGGTTCAGCTCGCTACTCTTACTTGAGTATTTCTTTTTTTGCACTCCGCGATGAACGTGCGATGAATCTCAGGGTCCTGATCCCTATATTCGATCTGAGTTCCTCCTGACTGTATGTCTTGATCGGTTTTTGAAAGATCTTCAACCTGATAAGTAAAGCCCCACGGCTTCAGAGCAAGATAGCGGACCGGTTCCGGCGACGGATTGAAATGCTGATGGAACCAGTTCGCTGGTGGTACGAAGAGACTGTTCGGCCGCCAATCGATGCGGATGCGCGGCCGTCCTTCCTCCCATAAAAAAGAGTACCCTTCGCCCGAAAGAATCACGATGTGCGCGCCTGGTCCGTGCCGATGAGCTCTCGGGTAAGTACCGGACGGATACTGCTCGAGGTGCGCGCTCATCGTGTTGCAAGCCAGGTGGAGTCGAATTCCCGTGGCTCCTTGACCGCGCAAACTTCGATCTTTGAGGCCGAAATCCCTCACGTCCGCGATGAGATTGGACTCCCATGTCCGGTGGCTTGCGATTTCTCTGCCCTTACCGTTGTAATAGCCTTCTTCGCCGTTAAATCTATCGCGGAATTCAAACCCGTTGCCGAAAACGAAGTCGAGATTCCGGAAACGATTAATCATCTGAGGCGCGTCCGTGAGGGCGACCAAGCGGGCTGCCTCGCTGCCCTGTGCATTGAAGTGCTGTTGCCAGGCGTTTAGGGGCGGAGAAAAAAGACTCCCCTCCTGCCACTCAAACGTTTGCTTCTGCGACCCCTCGTTCCAAACACGGGTAGCGCCTCGGCCTTTGACAACATAAATCAACTGTTCGAAGAGATAGCGCTGCGGCCGGGTCTCGCTCCGTGGCAAAATCTCAAGCACATATCCGCCACAGGTCCGCCCCGATCCTACGAGATTGATAAACGACCCGCGCGCACCGGTGCGCTTCCAAGGGCCGACCGGAATCGCCGTCAGATCTTCTACGCAATGACCACGCACGATCGGAATTTCTTCAGACTCCTGCCACAGGTCATAGGGCGTCTTATCAAAGTAAGCTGCCGTTCGTGTCAGATTCATCATAGAGCCACCGACAAATCTCCCCTTCCCCTCTTTTCCAAAAAGGGGTTCACTCCCCCTTTGACAAAGGAAGATCTAGGAGGATTTTTAGAGTCCAGTTCCGCGGGTACCATCGTGGACCACTTGAAGAACGTTTGGGACCAACACACTAGCGCAGTTTTTTGAAAAATCCTTCCCGCTCCAATTCATCGGTCACACGTTCATCGACAAACTGCTCCACATTGATTTCACCTTTGGCTTCGCGATCACGATCGCTCACCAATTCCAGCGCATTGCGGATACCATCGCGTTCGATCCGCGGAGGAAAGGAAAACTTCGGTGCAAAATAATCATAAGTTGCCTCGAGAACCTTGGAGTCTTGCTGCTTCAGGCGATTGGCGTACACCGCCATGGCTTTTGCTTTGTCGGTTTTGAAGTCGTAGATCGCTTCGCTGTAAGCGCGCACGAACCGCTTTACCGTTTCCCGATTTTTCTCCAGATATGAGCGCCGCACCGTCATCACCGTTTGAGGAAAATCGGCCTTCAAATCACTCAGGTGGGCCAGAATGTTCATGCCCATGCGAGCGGCAGCGATCGTTTCCGGCGGTGACAAGACTGTTGCATCGATGGCGCGCGAGGACAACGCCGCGAAACGCTCGGGGGCGCCGCCGCTGGCGAAGATCGTCACTGCGTTGCGCGGAATATTCCACTCTTTGAATGCGAGGGTAATTGCTAGATCGGTAGAACCGCCGAAGTTCAGGATGCCGATTTTTTTGCCGATCAGGTCCGAAGGCTTGCGGATCTTCTTTTGCGAGACGACGCTAAAAGGAAATTTGTTAAGTGCCGCGGCGATGATGACCAGGTCGCCGCCGCGCAACCGAATAGGAATAGACGCACTCGCCGAGCCTTGAGCAAAATCGCTGCTTCCGGAGATCAAGGCGGCCATACCGCGGGTGCTGCCGGTAATGAGCACCATCTCGGGTTTCAGGCCATACTTCCTGAACAGGTCTAGGTCCTTGGCCGCCCATAAGGGCCCTTGAAAACCGGCGTAGCCGTCGTAGCTCACCACAACATTCTCCTGCGCGTTGGCGCCGAGAGGAATGGCGCACGCGAGGAGCAATCCCGCAAGGATTTTCGCCAAAAAAATCGACGTGAACTTCACTGCTGCCCTCTGGCCGCGGCATTCATGCAAGCATCTAGTATCGCGCCATGCAGATCGATGCAGCTCAAAGCGCAATATTCCAGTGTATAGCCGGGCCTTACTTCCGCGCCTTCCTCCAACAGGCGGCGCAAAACCATTTTCCGGAAGTCCCCATGTCCCATAATCCCGCCCTCATGCTCTCGTGTATCAGCTTCTTCATGAAGTGAAAAATACACCGCCTGTTCCGGCGTGAGCCCGTAATGAGTCGTCAAAGCGATGAAGACTTCACCGGCCCAATGGCCGAATTGCTCCTCGGTGGCGCCAGCGGCATAGAACTCCGCGACCGTGCCTTCCCAAACAATGGCGCGGAAGTAATCGATCTTGGCGCGGAACTCGGCCAGCATGGGCGAAACAAAAACTTCATCCTCGCCGATGCCAAGCGCTTTGGCCGTTTCGATCACCACGTGAATATGTCCCGGTGGCTTGGGATGGAGCAACTCGTCCGCGAGCTTTTCGGCCATGGCCGCCATCAAATCACGATGCTTACGGAAGAAGTGGATATGTTTGTGATATGAAGCCGCTTCGAGGGTGTTGATTTCAATGGTGTACGCCGCCCAGTTCTTGAAAAACAGCCGGAAAGTCTCCTTGGGAAGCTTTCCCGCAGCCAGAGCTTTCATGAATTGCGAGCTGCTGACCCGCTGCCGCCAGCGGTCGGCGACCTGCCGATAGATTAAGTCAACGAAACCTTTTGCTTCCTCGGAATTCATTTTGACAGCCATCGTGTGCGTCCTCGTGATCGATATTGCTGATTTAGAATTTCAACCGCACCTCGACGCCTCGCTTCGCGCATTCTTTGACAAAAGTTTGATGAATCTCCGGATCCTGGTCCTTATAATCGATCTGTGTTCCACCCGCGGCTTCGACTTCCAAAGTCTTCACCAAATCCTCAACCTGATACGTAAATCCCCAGGGTTTAAGCGCGAGATAGCGGGCAGGCTCTTTTCCCGGATTGAAATGCTGGTGAAACCATTTTGCCGGCGGTACGAACAGCGTTCCCGGTCGCCAGTCGATGCGCGTGCGTGCTTTTCCCGGCTCCCATAACAGAGAGTATCCTTGTCCTGAGAGAATCACGATGTGCGCCCCCGGCCCATGCCAATGGGCCCGCGGATAGGTTCCCACGGGATATTCTTCGATATGCGCGCTGATCGTATTTGATGAGAAGTGCAACAAGATACCGCTCGCTCCCTGACCGCGCGCGCTATGATCGATCAACTTGAATCCAGGGACATCCGCGATAAAATTCGAATTCCACGTGCGGTGGCTCTCGACCACTCTGCCTTTACCGCTGAAAAATCCCTCTTCGCCGCTGAAGCGATCGGCGAACGCGAATGGATTGTTGAAGATAAAATCGAGATTACGAAACCGGTTGATCATCACCGGCGCGTCGGTAAGCGCGACGAACCTTGCCGGCTCATCCCGTTGAACGTTGAAATGCTGACGCCAGGTGTTGAGCGGCGGCGAGAACATGCTGCCTTGTTGCCATTCGAACGTCTGCTTGCGGCCGTTTTCCGTCCAAACGCTCGTCGCACCGCGCCCTTTGACGACGTAGATCAACTCTTCGAAGAGATAGCGCTCCGGCAAGGTTTGCCCCTGCGCGGGGATTTCACACACGTAGCTGTCGCAGCTGCGTCCCGCGCCGAGCATATTGATAAACGCCCCCGAAGCTCCCTTCCGTTTCCACAGGCCCGCGGCCACCGTCGTCAAATCATCGATCGCAAGCCCCTTGTGAATCGGCACACCTTCAGTTTCCTGCCATACTTCATAAGGCGTTTTGTCGCTGTAAGCGGAATTCTTGGTCAGATCCAAAATCATATTCATGCCTCATTCGTCAGATTTCTAACTCGCCCTTATTGGCTAGATCGAGCGGTTATCGAGGCAATACGGTTTTCAGCTTGCTCCGAGGCAGCAAGTTTCTCAATCGCCAGCCCCTTGAGATCGTCGATTGCGAAGATGGCCAATGCTTCACGCCGATTCCGCACGGTAATCTCGTGTCTCGGCAACCCGCTTACGTTCAATCCCGCTTGCCGTGCGACTTCTTCTGAAATCACCAACTGGCAGGCAAATTCCTTGGTCAAATCCTGCAGTCGACTTGCCACATTGACGGTATCGCCGATCGCTGTGAGATGAACCGTGGCACCGTATCCCATGCGTCCAACCACCGCGGGTCCGCAGTGAATGCCGATACCGATTTTGAGCGGTTCATTGAGTTCCTGCGCAAGGGCATGGCTCAAGTCTTGGACGTGTTCGATCATGCGTCTTGCGGCGACCAGTGCTTCCCGGCAACCGTCCATCGGTCCGGTTTCGACACCGAACAGGGCCATTACGCCGTCGCCGATAAACTTGTCAACAAAGCCGCCGGCGCCGGTGATCGATTGTCCCACAGCCTCGAAATAGCTGTTCAGCAAAAAGACTAAATCGTATGGCAACTTTCGTTCGGCAATCGTGGTAAAGGTGCGCAAATCGGCGAATAGAACGGCAATGGTTCGCTCCTGCCCGGCCAGATAGGACGGCTGCGCATAACCGCCACTCGGATGCGCGGCTGCAGGAACCAGTGGAGTGATTGAAATATTCTCCACGGGCCGCAATTGACAAGCCAGACGAACGTTGGGTGGCGCACCGACACGCTGCAGCACTCGTTGCTCCGCCGGGCTGGGCGGCGACTGCTGGGAAAGGCCGTCGCTGATGCGGATCCGGCACGTCGAGCAGCGGCCGCGACCTCCACAGATAGATGTATGCGCGATGCCGGCAAAGCGGCTCGCCTCCAAAACCGAGAAACCCCGCGGCACGTGGACCTCTCGTCCATCGGGATATGTAATGCGGATTCTGCTGCCACGCTCCGACAGGTCGCGCACGATCCTGGCCAGCAATGTCAGGAGAATCAGGCTTGCATAGGTCACCATAATCGCGTCGTTCAGATGGTAAAGCGGTTCTCTCTGGCTTCGCGGCGGAACGTTGGCGTGCCGCAGAATATTCTCGATCCAATCAGGGTCGCGCTCGATCATATTATCGACTTGATGGCCTGCCTGGGTAAATCCCAAAAATCCCAGGACCGGCAGCAGTAGGGCGCAACCGAGGAAGATCGCAACGTGACGGCGGTACCAAGCCCTAAGCCGCAGCCAAAAATGAATCCCGATACAGCCGTGCAGCCAAGCGACCGTAATCAGCAGCGTTTGCCTTGCTCCATCCCATGGCGAGGCATGCCACAACGTCAGAACCAGCAGCGAATACGAGTCGTCGACGCCAAACCATTCATGCTGCATGCGCGTCCCGACAAAATGGAGTGAAAGCAGCGGCGGGATCGACAAGCCGAGCGTCAATTGCAGCGCTTCCCATAGTGGAATGCGCAGATGACGCCTCTGATAAAGCGACCAGAGAGCAAGCGAAAAATGCGTCAACAAAGATCCATACAGAAGCGCCGTTCCGACCGGATTGCGCCACAACGCCAGGAACCAAATTCGGCCGGCCTCCATCGCCTGCAATGAGATCAATCCCAGACTATGATTGATCAAATGCGTCGAAAGATAGGTCAGCAGGATCAAACCGGTAGCTAAACGTGTGCGCCGGACGTTCATATCGCGCGCCAATCTACTACGAGTTCGACGCAGCCGTCTATGCTAGGCAAACTGCGCGCATAATTCATCGCTGTCATTTCCATTGCGGTTGATTTCGTCAGGCGAGTCAGCCTATTTAATAAAAATCGCGTTGGTGCAGCGATTTTCATCGTTAAGCAGACGACACGCGAAGGAGAGATCCCCATGCGAGATAATTTCAGGGTAATCGATGCTGACCGCCACGTGCTTGAGCCGACCGATCTATACGACAATTATTTGCCGGCGAAGTTTCGCGGCCGTGTCAAGATCGAAGGCCCCAACCAATCGCGCCGTTCCATTGACGGCCAAGCGATTTCGGACGCCGACCGGATGCGTCCGGGAGCCAAGCAGGAAGATTACGGCTTTACTTTCGGCGCCTCGAAACGCTGGCGCGAGATCTTCGCGGAAGCTCTCGCATCTAAGTTCGATGCCGCTTCCAACATTCGCGATATGGATCGCGAAGGCGTCGACATCAGCGTACTCTTTCCCACCCTCGGTCTTTACATCATGTGGCGCGATAGTCTCGATCCGGACCTGAGCGCGGCGATCTGCCGCGCCTATAACACCTGGCTTGCTGACTACTGCAGCTACGATCCCAAACGCCTGCACGGCGTTTGCCTGATTCCGCTGCAAGACCCGGCGCGCGCGGTTGAGGAACTCAAATTTGCCAAAGAGAAACTCGGCCATGTCGGAATTTTTTGGCGGCCCAACAAGCTCTGCGGCCGAACGCTTTCCAGCCCTGATTATTTTCCGATCTACGAAACCGCCGCCGATCTCGGCGTGGCCATCTGTGTCCATGAGGGCGCGCGCACGGTACTCGAGCAATGCGGCTCGGATCGTTATAGCGAGTTCGGCCGTCATATCGCCTGTCATCCGCTCGAGCAGATGCTCGCGAGCCTGAATCTTTGCGCCGACGGCGTGCTGGAGAAATTTCCCACCCTCAAGGTTGCTTATCTGGAATCGGGATGCGGCTGGGTGCCGTTCTGGCTCGAACGCATGGATGAGCATTGGGAGCACGAAGGTCACGGCCGGGCGAAAACTACGAAAGAAAAGCCCAGCTATTATTTCAAACGCCAATGCTGGGCGAGCTGTGAAGCTGGCGAAGAACTCGCACCCGTGTTTATCGAACATGTTGGCGCGGACTATTTGACCATGGCCACGGATTATCCTCACAGCGACTGCATCGGCAAGTTCCCCGACCGAACCGTCGGTGATTTAACGCAAAACGACAGAATATCTACTGAAGCGCGCCGGAAAATTTTGTGGGACAATCCGGTGCGCCTGTATGGATTGGAGGTTAACTTTCATGGCCAAATTTCACGTAGTCTATTTTGGCAGCAATGACGTCCCGGTGGATTTGATCAAACCGATTTTGGCGGAAATCGACGCTGACATGACGATCCGCCGGCCGACGAATGATGCCGAAGTGATCGAAATGGGGAAAGATGCCGACGGCATTATCATGCACGGCTCAGTGCCGCTCACTCGCGAAATCATTTCTCGGCTCACACGCACGAAAGTCGTCGCGCGCACCGGCGTCGGTGTGGACCGTATGGACCTCAGGGCCGCCAAGGACCACGGTCTGATCATCTGCAATGCCGCGGGGTGCAATTCGATCGAAGTTGCCGAGCAGGCGATCGGGCTTCTGATTGCCATTTCACGCAAGCTCATGCGCATGAACCAATACGTGCGCGACGGCAAATGGCGCCGCCACACGGCCGAGTTGCACGCTTACCGCGGCCGGGTCTATCGAATTCAAGGCCGGACAATGGGAATTGTTGGCCTAGGCCACGTCGGCAAACAAGTCGCACCGCGCGCCCAAGGCATAAGACTCAACGTGCAAACCTACGATCCCTACCTCGATCCGAAGCTCGCAGAAAAGATGGGTGTTAAAATGGTTTCGTTCGATGAATTGATCGCCACCTCTGATTTTATCAGCTTGCACGCACCGCTCACGAAACAGACGCGCAAAATGTTCAGCACGCCACAATTCAAAGCGATGAAAAATACCGCTTACCTGATCAATTGCGCGCGCGGCGGTTTAGTCGATTCAGACGCGCTTTATGATGCGCTTACCGCCGGAGAACTCGCCGGCGCCGCACTCGATGTGACCGAGCCGGAGCCGCTGCCGGCCGATCATAAGCTATTAACCTTGCCCAACGTCATCGTCACCTGCCACACGGCAGCCAATTCCGACGAGTCCTACGCGGACTGCCAAACCCACGCGGCTCGCGAAGTGGTGAACGTCTTGAGTGGCAAAGGGCCAACCACCGAAATTAAAGACCCCTGGCTTCTCGCCGAAGCACAGGACGAAGGGTTTGGCGGCGTGTAGCCGGGGCGTCCAGGCTTCTTAATCTTGTTACGCGCGATAAATACCGAGCTGTCGGGTATAGCCTAGCGGCGCAAATTTGTTCGGAATCGAACTGCTTGCAGTAGCAACGGAGGGAATAAAAGAGAACGAAGGGATTTTCTTGGCAATCTTTGTCATAGGACACCAAGGTACGGCCGTTGCAGAGTTTGATCGGTAGCTGAGGTCAAACCGATGAAACCATATCTATCGCTGATGCCGGTGTTTGGACTAGTATCGACTCTGTTCATTTCCCCCGCTCATTCTCAATCCAACGATAATGACTTTTACCGGCCATGGGTCGATTACCGAAATGGCGCCATCTCCTTGGCCTTCGAGCGGACACCGATTCCGTTTGCGTTATCCGCGCTTCATGCGACCACCGGATTTCAGATTGTCATACCGCCGGCATCGGATAAAAAACTGATCAACTTGAAAATCACTGAGCAACCGCTCGAACCCGCTGTGCGCTCATTTATCACTTCTATCGGCTACAAGAATTTCGCGGTGATGTATGATGACAAAGGTCATCCCAACCGCGCTGTTGTGCTTGCCGTACGGCCGGAGAATACCGATGAAAGCGCGATAGTCGCGAAATCCGAGCCCAAGGCAGAGTCCTTATCAACCGAGGAGCAGGACAAGTTACAAAAAGACTTAGAGCGTTGGAACGATCTCAAGCAGGAAGAGCGCGGTCGAATCGAAGATCGGCTGAAAAACTTACCGCAATCCGATGAACGCGACCAGCTGGTCAAGATCTACGGAAAGCAAATTCTCGCGTTGACTAAGTAGCTCAATTCGCGGAACAGATGTCGCTTCCTCGATTACGCGGCCCACAATTCGCGGGACGCGATCCGCGCGCCCTCTGCCATAGCTTGAAACTTCGCCCAGCCGACTTGCGGATGCCCCACGCGTGAACCGATCCCGCAATCGCTCCCCGCAATAACGTTTTCCCGTCCAACGATTTTGGCATATCGTATCAGTCGATCCGCGATCGCACGCGGATGTTCGATAAAATCGCTATAGTGACCAATCACGCCAGGCATCAGCAACTTGTCGTCCGGCAACTTTACCCCTTCCCACACCCGCCATTCATGTTCATGGCAAGGATTCGACGCTTCGATAGAGTAACAGCCGGCGCGTACTTTCAAGACGAGATCAACAATCTCGTTCAGGGGAATATCGTACTTGTGCGGTCCATGATAACTTCCCCAGCACATGTGAAAGCGAATGCGATCTTCGGGCAAGCCCTTGAGACCGTGATTGAGCGCCTCGATCCGTAGCTCCTGGTATTTGCGATATTCCACCGTGGTCATTTGCGGATGCATTTGCCAGGCATCAGCCAGGTCCGGATCGTCGATTTGTAGAACGAACCCGGCATCGACGATCGCCCGATACTCTTCGGCCATCGCGGCGGAAATCGCAAACAGATACTCTTCCTGCGTTTTGTAGTATTCGTTTTTCATCCAGTGCTCCATGGTGCCGGGAGCCACTGCCGGTAGGAATCCTTCTTCGAGTTGTTTTCCTTGAAGCGCGCTTTTAAGGTTCGTGATATCCGCCTTCACCTCTTCCTGACCAATATAAGTGAGCGGTTCGACGCAGTAGAAGACCCGCGCATGATGACCGATGGATGTCCTGCCACCGCGATTGAAATACTCGGTGAACTCCAACATATCGCGGCCGAAGATCGAAGTCGGCTTGAAATCGGCTCCCGCAGGACGCTCGATAAATCCGCCGAGCCGTTCCTTCGTATAGCGGGAGAAGTTCGATTTACCCAATTCGCCATCATTGACGATGTCGATGCCGCACTTGATTTGTTTTTCAACCACGTCAGCCACCGCTTCGCGCGTGCGCCGTGCAAGCGCCTCGGCATCGAAAGGCTTGCCTTCGTTTCGCGCCACCAGCATCTCCATCAGGTCGCTCGGTCGCGCTAAACTGCCAACGTGACTCACGAGAATACGATTGGTACTTCGTTTCATAGCGACTGCCCTCGGCTAATAACAGGAATAATGGAGTGATGAAGAACCAGAGCATTGCCTTCCGGCGCCATCACTCCAATACTCCATAACTTCATAGCCCATTTTCCTGTCCACGTTTCTCCATCAAGTATTTGATCAAAAACGGCCACACCTGAGTCGCGTCCGCGAGCATTTCAGCATAGATGCCGTTCTTGTCGGCTTTGCGCCACGATTCGTTTTCGGAGTAGGTGCAGCCGGACAGATGACCGAAGTGAGGTTTGTCAGGGCAGATCCTCACGCCGTAGCTGAAGCGCCGGTTGGGATACGTCGGTCCGAGCCGTTCATTAATAATTTCGATCAAGGGCGCGACGTTCTGCACATTGTTGCGCGGCACGCCGCCGCCGATCGAAAAGATCCCGAATTTTTTGGCGCCGGTGACTATTTTAATCAGTTCCTTACTATCTCGCTCGAGGTCCATCAAAATCGGTTTTTTGCCTCGGCGTCGCCTTTTGATGTTGTGAATGTAGATGTCATTGCCCAGCTCCGAGTCAACGAAAGCGGGCACGAAAACCGGAACTTTTTTGAGGTAAGCCGATTTGAGAATGCCTCGCTCGTTCGGGTAGTGCTCCGCCAGATATTTCCCGATCAGTCGATTCAACGCCGTCGGACTGAGCGTTTGTTTTCCATCGAGGTTATCAATCACCTCACCAATAATTTCTTCGACCGTGTCGAGATTGGTCTCCGGCTCCAGAGTGTCGGTGACGCGATTCAGCTTGCGCCGCGCGAGCTCGGTGTCATCATAGCGGGGATTGTACTTGTAATGCTTCAGGCCGATCGATGACACCAGACCGTGCGCCATCAGCGCACCCGTCGACGAGATCGCGTGAATCATGCCAAGCTCGATCATGTCGCAAATCACCAGGTCCATCTTGCCTACGGTCATGGCGCCGCTGATCGTTAGAAACCGTGCGCAGTCCTGATCGCGGACCATCGCCTCGAGTGCCTTGGCGCCACGCGCGACTTGTGCCGCCAATCCGCCGTAGCGACCGAGGCTGCGCAGCAATGAGATCGTCGAGCGGCGTTTTCCGTCGACCCATTCCTCGAGCGCCGCATCGATCAGCGGCATGATATAGCGCGGATCGGCAAAGATTGCGTCCGGGAAATAGCCGTCGCGAATTTGTCCCGGCCGTGCCATATCGAATGGGTTGATGAACACCGAGCGGGCCGGTTGTCGATAAATCGCTTCGGCGTTACGTTCCGAAAAAGGGCCAACGACGATGACGGTTTCTCCGTGAGTTTTCTCTCGAGCGTAAGCCGACGGCAGGATCAGCTTGCGACACCAACCTTTTTCAACAAACTTTTTTAGTAATGAGCCTAACGGCGAATCAGGCAGGCCGCTGTAAACGATCGTGGGCTTTGATTTCGCCGTGACCATCTCCAGAATGGTATGCGAAACCTCGCCGAGCATGCGCGCGCCAAAGGCGCAAAAACGCATGGCGTCGATGATATCACCGACGGTTGCACACGCGCGCAAGTCGAGAGAGCGCAGTTCCTCGAATTCCAATTTGTTCGCAGCGGATTTCATGAGCGAGACTGATTCTCCATATCAAAGATTATCACGAACGCAGTGATTTTCACGGTGTCTGCGGTGCGGCGGATATTTTTCTTAGACCAGCGCTTCACCGCAACGCCGGCAAAACCAGCTGCGCGCAGCGCTGCATCGATTGAAGCACTCGATCTTGAGACAACCCGCCGAAGTGAAAGGTCAAGCCGACGTGAGTCGTGCCGACAACTTCGATGATGCGCTTCAGAATACTCACGCAACTTTCCGGTCCGCCGAAAACACCACGGCTATCCTGCACCACTGCATCGAAATCCAGATGGTCGAACACCCTTTGGTAGACAGGGTTTTCGGGAGTGAGATTTTGCGCTTCCATAGCGAAGGCGCGCCAGCGATGCCAGTGCTCGATCGCTTCACGGCGGGCCTGCTCGTCGGTTTCGCCGACATAAACAGGATACATCGTAAACACTTCCCTGCGTTCTATGGCATGTCCGGCACCGCGCAACGCGGCCCAGTACATCTCCACGCGCGCCCGCTGCTCTTCGTTCGTCGCAATCCAGGGCAGCGTCATCAAATGGTGACCGCGCTCGCCGATCATGTTGAAACTTTCCGGATCGCGATTCGCTGTGACGTAAATCGGCGGATGAGGTTTTTGCACTGGTTGCGGAAACACGCGGAGCTTTGGAAAACGATAATGCTCGCCCCGCCATTCGAACTCAGCGCCGCTCCAGGCGCGCATAACGATATCGAGAGCTTCTGGGAGGCGCTTTTGGGCATTGCTCCAATCGTAGCCAAACACCGTGTATTCCGTCGGATGCATGCCGCGCCCCGCGCCAAAATTCAATCGGCCATTCGAAAGCTGATCGACCATGGCAAACTCTTCGGCAATCCGCAGCGGATTGTGCATCGGTAAAATTGACACGGCAGCGCCGAGACGCAATCTTTTCGTCCGTTGCGCGGCAGCCGCCAAAATAATGGCAGGACTCGGCATCATTCCGCCGAAGTGGCGAAAATGATGCTCAGTGACCCAAAGAGACTCGAAACCGAGTGACTCCGCCGCATCGATCTGTTCGAGCCAGCGGCTATATACAGAAGTGGAATCACCGTCCAACTCCGGCACGTAGGTATTAAGTATGTAATAACCAAACTTCACCGCACTGACTCCTACTTCGGCGCAGGCCCACAGCTGTCATTCCGAGCACAGAGTGAGAAATCTTTCCGATATGACATCTCTCACTGCTTGTTTGCGCCGCTCGCTTCGGGCGCTCCCGAGTGTATTATTGGGATTTCACACAGGGGTCAAGCAACGGTTTGCAATGAAGTCTGGAAACGAGTTTATTAGGCCAGCGCTCAAAACGCTTCCACCATGCGATCTCTAAGCCTCAGATTCTATCTCGATCGATTGATCACCTCTGCTGTCGTTTTCGGCTTTGTTCTTGCGGCTGCACGAGGAGCCGCGCAGGAGCTCAGCAAGCTTCCTTACGTACCGACACCGCAAATAGTCGTCGATGAAATGCTCAAGCTCGCCGGGGTGACTGCCAACGATTTTGTCATCGATCTTGGCTCGGGCGACGGCCGGGTAATCCTTACCGCCGCGCAAAAATTCAAAGCTCACGGCCTCGGCGTGGACATCGATAAGAGCTTGGTTGCCTTATCGAACAAGCAGGCGAAAGTTGAGGGAGTCGAAGATCGCGCCAAATTCATAGAGCAGGATATGTTCAAGGCCGATATCAGCAAAGCGAGCGTGGTAACCCTCTACGTACTACCCGACTTCATGGAAAAGCTTCGCCCCAAACTAGTTTCCGAACTGAGACCCGGAGCACGCATCGTTGCTCACGATTATTATATGAGTGGCTGGTATCCCGATAAACGTCTGGATCTCACCGTGCCGGAAAAAGTGGCGGCGAATGGAACGGACAAAGCCTATCTCTATCTCTGGATCGTTCCGAGTCTCGTTTCAGGTACATGGCGGCTCGAATTCGATTCCGGTGGCAGTCAGCAGCAGCTCGTCGTGCTGGGCATTAATCAGCAATACCAGATCATTAGTGTTTCCGCTGAAAACGCGCTCGGCCCGATGAAAATCGAAAATCCTCTGCTCCGGGGAAATGAGATCAGTTTTGCTGCCTCGGTGGGCTCAATTGCGTACAAATTCACCGGACGGGCCGCCGAGAAAACCATGATCGGAACCGCGGTTTCTTCGAGCAGTGCCAAACCTGTGGCATGGAAGGCCAGCAAGCTAGCGTCGGAAAAATGACTTTGGCATCGTAAGTTCAAGATTTCGCGGGCGACGCAGATCTCGCCAAATCCAACCCGGCCGATTAATTTTTGCTATTTCGCGGGGCGCCAACCGGCACTGTCTAATTCCGCGTTGATCCTTCGGGCCAAAGAATAATTATAGATTCGCTCCGCTGAGGGGGCTTCCTTCGGTGCCAAGACTTTCAGCGCTTGCTCGAGATATTTCTGCTGGAAATCCGTTCCGACCGTCCCATCGTTAGTCATGATCGGCCGCACCTGATCATAGTAGGGTCCGGCGAGATTGTCTTTGAGCTTCATGTAGCGGAGCAAAATCCCCAGCGTGCCGGCGCGATTCTCTCTGGCGTAGCGCAACCCTTTGGCCGTGCCACGGACAAATTTTTCAACTAAGCCTGGATCAGATTGAAGCAGCTTATCGTTCACGATAACGCTTCCTTGCAACTCGACAAAATCTTCTTTTAAATAAGATACCAACTCACGAAACCCGGCATCTTTCACCACGAAATTAAATGGCGGGCTGATCGTTCCTGCGTCAACCGTTCCATTTCTGAGCGCCGTTGCGACCGTGGACGGCAAGCCCAAAGCGAGAATCGTCACGTCGCGACCGCCTTCCATGCCGTTTCGTTTCAGCGTTTCGCGCAGAAGATTATCGGGGCCGCTTCCCAACCCGGTCACCCCGATTCGTTTTCCCTTTAGCGCTTTGATGTCCTGGAACTCCGGCTTGGCATAAAGCCAAAACATCGGACGAAAAAAGCTGCTGAACACAAACCGCAGCGGCACACCGCCCAGCATTGCAGTCAATCCGGCACCGCTCATAGAAGCGAAATCCGCATTGCCGCCGATTAGGGCCGAGATTCCGAGGGTGTCACGCATCACGACCAGGTTTACATCGAGTCCCTCGTCGGTGTAGTAACCTTTCTCCTTGGCTGCGGTAAACGCAATGACCACCATGCTAAGCGTCGGCACCGCGACGTTTACGGTTCGCGCTTCGGCTGGTACGAAAAGAGCGACCGAAATCCATCCACAAACGATGCTTTTGAGCAACCATCTCCTCCCCATGAACCTTCTCCCTTCGCGTGCTTGTTCCGCCCAATACGCAGACAGCCTGCAGTCACTAAGCGACGATAAAAGGCACATCCACACGGTGCGCTTTGTTCCATTCGGTCGCGACCAAGGACGCTCCCGTAATCTGACATGAGTCATCGGACGCGAGAAAAACCGCGCACGCCCGAACGACTTCGGGGCTAAGCATCTTAATCCCGCGGTTACCAGGGATATTCCTGATCGCCTCAGTGGCGACGATTCCGCCTGGATCGAGGCAGTTCGCGCGAATTTTGCAATCCTCGTTTTCAAGCGCCAGCACCTGAGTCAATCCTTCCACGCCGAATTTGGCCGCGGAGTATGGACCGCGCAAGAGCTTTCCTCGTTTTCCTTGAGGCGACGAAATATTGATGATCGAGCCGCCGCCCTGGGGCCGCATAATCTTCAAAGCTTCTCGGCTGCATAAGAAAGTGCCGGTGAGATTTGTTTCGAGAACCTTTCGCCAAACCTCAAGTGGGGTTTCGGCCAATGTCAGGTTTACCGGTCCGCCACGCGGCCACGCAAATCCGGCGTTGTTGACAACGATATCGAGCTTGCCGAATTTCCGCGTAATCTTTTCGAATAGTTCCGTCACGTCGAGCTCTCGGGTAACATCGGCTTTTACGCCGAGGACTCTATTTTCAGCGATCCGTAACCTGGCGACAGCCTGTTCCACTTCTGCGGCAACCAGATCACAGATCGTGATCTTGGCGCCTTCATCTGCATACGCCTGAACGATTTCCCAGCCCAAGCCCCGCACCGAGCCCGTAACGAGTGCAACCTTGGTCTCAAGCTTCATTGCCAAAACCGTTCAGATGCCCGATAGAATAGCCGCATCCATAGAAATGTGAATCTAACGACTTTTCCGCTATGAAGAGCGGATCACCTCTTTTTCCGTTCTAAAGCCATTTTAAAAGATCCCGCACGCTGGTGCCCCGCCTCGGGAGATGCCTCGGTCGTTTGGCGGGCAGCAGCATAAGCTCCGCGAAGGCGTTGGTCAACTGCTCGTCACAGAAATTGATATATCCCTCGTGGACATTGATCGGCTTGTGCCCGCTTGCGGCTATGACAATCACACGCGGAATGTCTAATGCTTCCCACCGCGTGATCGCGGTCCGACGAATATCGTGCGGTATTGCGTTGAGAACTCCCGTCTCGCTCGTAGTCCTCAACGCTCCTGCCGCTAACGCTCAATCTTGCTGTCGTGAGCGAATGTAGGTTTCAAACGATAACGTTTGCCTGTTGCCGCTTAGTACAATAGGATCTCGCTGTGGATGGTTTTATTAACGGGTGACCAGGACTGCGCCCTTATGAAGGGCTGTCCGGCACTCGTTTCGGCTTTCGTTCTTTTCTGACTAGGTACTGCAAAATGGGCATACCCTTGCGCCAGACTCTGGCGATTCTGCTTTATGTTTTGAAACAGCGCGTGTGCGGCGTCGAGCGATATCCGCTGGTACTGATGCTCGAGCCGCTATTCCGTTGTAATTTGGCCTGTGCCGGCTGTGGCAAAATCGATTATTCGGAGGAGATTCTCGATCGCCGATTGAGTGTGGCAGAATGCATGGCTGCGGTCGACGAGTGCGGCGCTCCCGTAGTCTCAATCGCGGGCGGTGAGCCGCTCATCCACAAAGATATGCCGGCAATCGTGCGCGGTTTTATCGAACGCAAAAAATTCGTTTATCTATGTACCAATGCCTTGCTGCTGGCGCGGCGCATGGACGATTATGCGCCCTCGCCCTATCTCACGTTTTCGGTGCATCTGGACGGCAACCGCGACTGGCATGATGCCTCCGTCTGTCGCACAGGAGTATTCGACGAAGCCGTGAAAACAATTCAGGAAGCGTTCCAACGACGTTTCCGGGTAACCATCAATTGCACTCTATTTCAGGGCGAGTCCGCGCCAGAGGTGGCGGCATTTCTCGACGATGTAATGGCGCTCGGAGTGGAGGGCGTGACCATTTCGCCTGGTTTCAGTTACCAGCATGCCCCCCAACAAGATGTCTTTATCCAGCGCACCGCGAGCAAGCAGCTCTTCAGAGATATTTTCAAGCTCGGCGAAAAAAGCCGCTGGCGACTCAATCACTCGAGCTTGTTTTTGAACTTTTTGGCCGGTAATGAGACTTACCGCTGCACGCCCTGGGGCAACCCGACGCGTAATGTGCTCGGCTGGCAAAGGCCTTGTTATTTACTTGTGGACGAGGGTTATGCGCCGACATTCAAAGCACTGATGGAAGAAACGAATTGGGATCGTTATGGCACCGGCAACAACCCTAAATGCGACAATTGCATGGCGCACTGCGGCTATGAGGCCACTGCCGTGACCGATGCGATGAACCACCCGCTGAAGGCGTTGCGTGTCTCGCTGCAGGGGCCAAGAACTGAAGGACCTTTCGCGCCAGAGCTGGCCGGTCGGTAACTGAACTAATGCGGCGACGGAAATTTAGCCAGTCTTCGGCCTAATATATCCGTGCCGGTAAAACCATTCAATTTGATCGCGCAGCCCCTCGATCGCGGGACGTGGAGCATAGCCGAGCTCGCGCTGCGCTTTTTCACTAGAAAAATACATAAGCTTTCGCGACATGCGCACCGCGTCGACAGTAACCATCGGTTCGCGGCCTCCAAGGATACGCGCGACGCCTTCCGCGACGTAGGCCACGGGAATCAGGAGGCCGTGCGGCAGCCGAATTCGTGGCGGCGCTCGCCCGGTGATTTCAGCAATGGTTTTCAGTATCCATTGCAGAGTTCGATTTTCGCCCCCTAAGATATAGCTTGCACCAACCGCTCCTCGGTTAAAAGCCATTAAATGACCTGCCGCGACATCGTCCACATGGACGATGTTCAGCCCTGTATTAACATAGGCCGGCATGCGTCCCGAAGCTGCTTCGAGCACCATTCGTCCGGTCGGCGTCGGCTTGATATCGCCGGGTCCCACAGGTGCCGTAGGATTCACAATGATCACCGGGATCTGTTCCTCCTCGACCAAGCGTTTCACTGATTGTTCGGCGAGAAACTTCGATTGTTTGTAAGCTCCGATCATATCACCCAGTTCCGCATGCGATTGCTCGTCGACGGCAGAACTAGCATTGCTCAAGCGCAACGTGGCCACGCTGGATGTATAAACGATACGCGATACACCGGCGGCCACTGCCGTGCGGAACAGATCCACCGTCCCTTGAACGTTGATCCGATGCATTTTTTCTGGATCAGGCACCCAGAGTCGGTAATCCGCAGCCACATGAAACAGAGTCTCACAGCCGCGCACCGCGCGCTGCAGTGACAAGAGATCGAGGAGATCGCCGGGAACGATCTCGCATTCGATCCCGATCAAGTTGCGCCGATCGCTGTTCGGGCGAACCAGGGCGCGGACCTTGTGTCCGGCTTTGACCAGCGAACGCAGCACGGCTGCACCGACAAAACCGGTTGCGCCAGTCAGTAGGATTGTCATTGATGTTTCCGTCTTTCAGCCGCCCATTTAAAGGAGGCACAACGGTGCCGGACGTTTCTGCGGCAAGCCCCTTTCCTTTGTAATTCACTTATTTCTCAAGGACAACGTGGCAGATTGTTGATTAAAATACTGTTCGATGAAAATATTTTCACAATGCTTAAATCTAAATTACTTCTGGGCACTCCATTACTAGCTCTTCTGGTCGCCCTCTCGGCCTGCGCCGGCGTGCCGGTCCGCGGCACGGTGGGCGGACAAACCATTGAAACCCGCGTAGACTCGGAAGCCGCGCGCTACTATCTGGCAAACTATCTTGCCGGGAAACGTAACAATCCCGCTCTCGATGCGCGCATCGATCAGGTTTATCAAACCATGGATGGCCAAGTGCCTGGTCGCACCGAACTTAAAGAATTGAGCGACGAATTTTCTGTTGACTTCGCAGCACTGTACATGGCCGACCAGATCGCTCGTGTTCCTGCCAATCGTCGCTTTCGGAGCGATTTCGATCAAGCATACGAATACACCCGCAAAGCCTTAGCAGAAGGTCGAATGCAGGTACCGCAAGCTGGCAATTACGATGTGCTGTTTGTCCCGACCTATCTCTATAAACGTATTACCTTTACCGGTGCCGATATGGCGACTCCGCGAAAGGCGCTCCAACAAGTAGGATTTATCTGCCATTTTGTCGAAACCCAAGACGACGGCACGATTGAGGCAAATGCAGATCTCGTGGCTGACGCTATTCGCGCTCTCGCGCCAAGCGGCCGACGGTTGCTCATAGTGAGCGCCAGCAAGTCCGGCCCAGAAGTTGCACTAGCTCTAACCAGACTTGGGCCCGCTGAAACCCACCACGTTGCGGCCTGGATTAATACGGTGGGCGCACTCCAGGGCACGCCACTGATAGATGACCGCGTTCTGCCCGAGGTTGAATTTATAGTCGGCAAGGTAAATCCGGCGGGCGTTGCAAGTATGACGACAACGCGCAGCCGTCAACGGTTCGAATCCTTTCGCGTTCCCGAACACGTCTTTGTGGTCAACTACTTTGGTATACCTACCGTTGGCAGCATTTCGTTTTTGGCGAGCAAAGGCTTTTATCCGCTGCGAAAGTACGGACCCAACGATGGGCTTGTGCTATTACCGGATATGATTTTTCCAGGTGGAGTAACGCTAGCTGAGGTGGGCAGTGACCATCTTCGGCTTAACGACCATATTGATGTTGCCGGAGTAGCATTGGCAGTGACGGTAATCAATTGGCTGGAAAGCGATGCTCATCAAATGGTCAACGGAGTGGAAAGCCATGACCAAATGTCGCCGGCTCCTCAGGATTAGTTACGCGATCATTCCGCCGAGGCTTCTGAGCATGGCGACCACTTCGTCGGGCAAAACGGGCGGAGTCTTTCCCATCATGTGGCAAGCTATGAGGATATTCGCAGTTTGCTCAATGATGAGGGTCATATCGATGGTTTGACGCAGATCTGGTCCGCCGACGATAAGGCCGTGGTTCTGCAGGATCACCGCGGGCGCGTCCCTTACAGCCGCACCAACTGTATCGGCTAGCTCGACCGTACCGGGCATGATGAACGGGATGCGGGGGATATTCCCGATGTATGCCGCTTCTGTCGAGATCGGCAGAAATGGGATGTCCGTCAGACCCAAGAGCGTTGCCTTCGGCGCATGGGAATGGATCACCGCGCCAACGTTTGGGTTGTTGCGGTACACCGCGCAATGCATCATTCGCTCGCTCGATGGTGCTTGGGGAGAATCACCGATCGGATTTCCCTCGAGATCGATGCGCACCAACATATCGCTTCGAAGCGCGCCCTTGAAGCATGAATTGGGCGTGATCCACAGGTCCTTTTTGCCGGGAATACGCACGCTTATGTTTCCCCCGGTTGGAGTAATAAGTCCGTAGGCGTACATTTCCTCAACCGCGCGAATGACTTCCGCGCGAATATCGCTGGCGACGATTCGATCCGGGGCCGGGCCGCTTGGCGCGGGCATAGTAAGCGCCCCGGCAGGTGCATTGTGCTGCCTGGGTTCCGCGTAGGCTGCCCGATCAAAAACGGCGTCAAGATTTTTCACTTCGGCGCGAGCCTCTGTGTAGAGACGATTGAAATCTTTCTGAATGCGCTGCAGCGACATGGCCTTGATCGTATCGCCAATGAATGACAGTTTGCCGGTCATCGCCGCCTTCGGACCGTTCTCTTTTCCGGTAAACAGCTTATCGAGAATGTCAGCCTTCATTTTCAGAGTGACTTGCGGCTTCGCCGGAGGATCGCCCATGCCGCAACGCACTGTGCCTTGATCGAAAGCGGTATAGAAAAACATTTTTATATCCGTCAGCTCATAGCGTACGATCACCTGCCGGCCTTCAGCAAACGACAGGATTTTCTCATCGCGGTTCACCCGCTGGGTAAAGATGTCCAAGAGTTGTTCCATATGGATGCGCACTTCATTGAGTAGGTCCGAATCCGTGGGGTGCTGCATAGGCGAATGATCGTTTCGCGGCCCAAGAGCCTCTGATCGAGAACCGAGAAAAGCTTTCTTAAGACCGGACAGCAGGCTTTGCTTCTTTTCTGCAGGGGGACTGGCAACCGATACCGATGATGCCTCTCGAGCCGATCCGGTCTGTGCGCTGCTGCTAGGAATGTCGGTTACCGACAGCCGAGAGTTCTGCCGCAGCCGTTCAAAAACTTCGCTTGAAGGCACCGGCCGCGGCGCGCTCCAACTGAAATGCTCGAGAGCCTCAACATTGACAATGTTAGAGGCCCGTCCATTGTGCAGGAGGTCCGCCAGGTTCGCAGCCACCATGGCGCCCTGATGCGACGAGACTTCGACTGTGTTGCCTCCAACGTGGGGGGTGGCAATCACATTGGCAAGCATCAATAGCGGATGATCTGAAGCTGGCGGTTCAACGGGAAATACATCCACCGCCGCGCCCCCTACCCGCCCGTTCTTGAGCGCCGCAACAAGGGCCGTTTCGTCAACCAGAGCCGCCCGTGCGGTATTAATTAAATACGCGCCTTGCTTCATCTGTTCAATCTCCGCGGGCCCGAGCAGTGGGCGCGATTCATCGGTCACGGCAGCGTGTAGGGTGACGAAATCGCTCTCGGCGAGGAGCTCTTGCAGCGAGACCGATTCGACGTCGAGGAGTACCGCCTTTTCAGGCGAAAAGAATGGATCATGGCCAATCAGCCGCGCGCCAAACGGCCGAAGTCGTTTGGCCACGCGTTGCCCGACGGCGCCGAGACCGACAATGCCGATCGTTTTATGCCACAACTCGCGCCCCTGTAGGCCCTCGAATGCCCGGCCCATGCGGCCGACATCACCTTCTTCGCCGGTATCATGGAGGAATTGCGTCGCTTGCAGCAACTTGCGCGCCAACATCAACATGAAGGAGACCGCGAGGTCGGCGACCGCGTCGGCGTTACGAGCCGGGGTCGTTAGCACTAAAACGCCATGCGCTGTGCACGCCTCGATGTCGACGTTGACTGCGTTAGTGCGGCAGCACACGACGACACGAAGATCTGGCGCCTTGCTGAGTACTTCCGCGTCTACCGCGTCCACTTCAGTGACGAACACCTGCACCCCGGCGAGCGCTTCGATGAGATCGTCACCGGTAAGCAATCGTAAGTTTTCGCGAAAGCCTTCATAGCGCACTTCTCCAAGCTGGCGCAGTACAGCGAATGCTTTCTCGTCCATCGATGCAGTCACGAGGATATTGGGCCGTAGCGCGTTACTATTGGATGGATCGCGCGCGCTCTGCTTGCCCGCTTGTTGTATGAACGCTTGAATCGCGCTTGATTCGGCTAGCTCGTCGACCTTTTGACGCGCGGCCCGCATCTCAAGCCAGCAATCGTAGTGAGATTGATATGCCGCATGCCGAAGCGGATCAGGCAGAAAACTACGCCGTTCAGTGGCAAAACGGTTGGCGCCCTCGACAAGGTTGGAATAGAGGCTCGCTCCGACGCCGGCACAAATAGCCGCGCCAAGCGCCGAGCACTCCGGCACAATCACAGCTTCAACCGGGACACCTGTGACATCCGAGAGAAGCTGGGCGAAGAATAAGCTTTTTGACATTCCACCCGCCAATCGAAGCGATTGGAGCGGTTGGTTGTTCGCCGTTTTTTGCAGCAGTTCAATATTGCCCCTCGCCGCGAAGGCCAATCCTTCGACAACTGCTCGCGACACATGACGCCGCCGTGATGGATCATCGGCCGCCAGCATTGGCGACAATGTGAGATGCCCGACGGGCATCCGCAAGTGACCGGCATCAAATATTTCGGCTCCCAGCGTTGAAACGATCCCTTCGGCGCCCAGTGCACTTTGCGATGCTTCGGCAAACAATGCCGCAACAGGATCGCTCAAGCCGGAATAAATTACGCCCGCCAGCCAATCGATCAAGTCGCCGGTCGGCCCGCCGTTCGACTCGACTGTCCAGCGCTCCTCGACGATATGATGCGATGTCCAGACTCGCGCCTGAAGATCAATAAACTTAGTGTCGAGTACCAATTGAAGCGGCATCGTCGAACCGGCAATGATGCCCATTTGGCCTGGTTGAACCACGCCCGCGCCAAGCAGCCCACACTGTGAATCGCCGCCGCCCGTAACGACGGGTATGCCCGGAAGCAGACTCAAATGATGCGCGGCGTCCTCAAGAAGGGGTCCAAGCACACTCCCTGACGCCGCGATCTCTGGAAATAGATCTCGTGGTAATCCAAGCGACCGAATGAGATCATCCGCCCATCGCCTCCGGCCTATCTCGAGCAGTCCGCTTTCGCTTGCCACAGACGGTTCGGCTACCATCTTTCCCGACAGTCGGTATGCCAACCAATCGCTCAGTGCTAATACCGCATGCGCCCGGCATAGAAGCTCCGGCTCAGAGGCCGCAATCCACAACAGGCGGGAAACTGTGAACAGCGGCGCTGGAAAGTGCCCGGTACGCTCGTGAAACTCCCGCCCGCGCTCGCTGGCCAGTTCAAGGGCTTGCATCGAACCGCGCGCATCTCGTGTGGGAGTTGCGAGCAATACCTCACCTCGGGAATTAATCAGCACCGACCCGTGGCGCATGCCCGTCGTGGAGACTGCCAAAACATCTTCCGGTTGTGCGCCGAGCTTGGTCATCACCTCATGCGCGGCATCACCGAAGAGACGCCATACTTCGAGCGTATCGAGGTTGTAACCTAATCCGGCGGTCATGCGGTGATGCAATGCCCGGCGCGCGCTTACCACCGCGCCAGAATCCACGTCGAGAAGCAAGCAGCGAATGCTTTTGCCGCCGAGGTCGAGTCCCATTAGGTACTGCGCCACTGATTTCCTCCGGTGCCAATAGACCAACGGTAACAAGCTGAGATAGCCAGACAACTGAACAGCCGCTTAGCCCAATCGAAGATTGATTGTTCACTCATCGGGTTCGAGTGTGAGCAGTGTCGGGGATATTGCTCCGGTGGCATCCTTATACTATGTACGAAATGAAATTTTTACCAACGAGAGTGCGCGAGACCTCTGAATCCGGTCGTGACCGTTCTAAAGCCTGGTGAGATTAATGTCGTACGGTTCTCTGTTTGGACGGTCTACAATTGAGGCCCGGCATGACAACTGGACGTCCTACCTCGACTTCATTCGCAAGACCTCCGGCGAGTTGCTCGAAGCGGACAAAGATTTAACCCATAAGCGGGAGCTGCTCAAGCAGCTGTCGGCGCCGGCGGTTCGCACCCGCGAGCCACTTGCTTCAGCGGAGGCCTTTTATCGCAATTGCGACAAGCTGCGCGATGATCCTCGCTCCCTCGACAAGAAAACGCTCACTCTCACTTGCATTTACAAGTTTGCGCGCCACGAGTGGGCCGGCATCGAGGCCGCCTGGAGCGCCGTTCCTACCCTCGACCAGTGCGATAACGTGCGCTTCCGCATTGCCCGCTACCACCTCGCCGAAGAGTTTTGCCACGTACGCTTGTTCGACGAGATGTTCAAGACCTGCCGCCTCGATCGCGTCGCATGGATTCCCATGCCGCACCTCATGCGCTGGTTTTACGCTGCCATCGCGCGTTTCCCTTGCGCCCTTTTGGGAGCGCCGGCCCTCGCCTCAGAGCTGATGGGGGTGACTTTCTATTTTCATTTGAAGCCGCTCTTAAACGAAGTTTTTGCCGACGAACCCGAAGCGCTGGCACAACTCCAACAGCTGCTCGAAGTGATCACCGTCGATGAACTCTCGCACATCGGCCAGCGCCGCAACTACTTGGGCGCCATCGCAATTCGTGTCGCGCGGAGGCTCTTGTCGCCGATGATCCGATCGTATTTTGCCGACATTCCTGAGAGCAAGTTGCTTTTTAACATCGATAAGATGGTGCAGGATGCGCAACAGTTTGACTACAACCTTCTGTCGCCGCGCATCCTCAAGCGTATCTGGATCCCGAGCTACATTCTCGCCACCAGAAGCGCGTAGCACTGTCAACAGCCACGGCTTTCAACGAGGGCTGCTTCAGCGCAGCGATAGGCGAATTACGGCAGGATACGGCAGAGTGCTTTGGCAAGGGCCGGAACCAAGCGGGGACGTATCAAGCGCGCGTCGTAGCGATCTAGCCGTCGAGCATTCTCTGCCAGGCACAGTTCGAGAAAGCGGCGTGGTGTGATGTCGGTAGCAATTTTCTGATGCGCTTTCATGGTGAAATTCTTGTTAGTGCGTGCGCCGAGCGCGATCTTCAAGCGCTTGTGCGCCTGTAAGACTCTTTCCAACGCTCCGCGTCCCAGACGCTTTTGGCGCTGCCAAAAGGGGCTTTGAGCACGTTGGTAGGCTTCCCAGTTGACAAAAAAAACAACGTGGCGCGCCTCTTCCTGCATCACGGGCTCAAATGTTTCGACCAACCTCCCTGGGACAAGTCCTGAGTCAGTTGCGATGGCAAAGAGCGCACAAGTGAAAAAGGCATCGAAACACTCACTATAGCCGAACCGCAGGAATTCCCATTCGGCATCTATGGGAGGTACTGGTGGCGGTAAATTAGGGATGGGAATATCGTAGTGCGTGGTGAGACCCTGAATAATAGCAGCATGCCGCGCTTCTTCTTGGGCTAGGAGCGTCACCGCCTCGCGTATCAAAGGATCGGTTTGAAGGGCTGCACAACTCTGAATCGTGCACGTTCCGAGACGTTCGGTCTCCATCGCTTCGCTCCATACCGGCAGGCTATGGAGAAATTTGAGGCTGCCCTCATCGAGCTCAGGCCATTCAATAGCAGCAGGATCGAAAGCGATATGCGTATCTATAAAGAACCGACAGAATAGCTCCTTGTGCTCCGTCGAACCGACGATCAGCGGGCTCGATCGGCTATTCTGAGGCACAAGCGAGTGGGTTTGTAATGCCATGGCTGCCTTATGTCGCTGATGGAGTTGTCATCGCCCTCTGTTTCTATTGCGCTCCCTATTTTTAAGTTTAATCCTCCCCTTTTATGCTAAATTCCAGGAAATTAAAAGAAAATTATGCTGCCACCCCGTAGAACGACTTCTTAGTGGAAACATTTTGCACATTAGTCGCCGCTCTCTCGACTCTTTTGTGGGTGGGTTTTGCCATACTGCCCTGGGGGATTTGGCGTAATCGCGAAGTGCTTACCCCGACTAAAGCCGGTGAACCGCTAGAAGAAATCACCACCGTGATACCGGCTCGCAATGAGGCCGAGGTTATTTCGCAGACATTGCGCTCCGTCGCCGCGCAGGGAACGGATCTTAGGATGATCTTGATCGATGATGGCTCCGATGACGGCACCGCGGACATGGCGCGCCAGCTTGCTCATTCCAATCTTCGAATTATCGAAAGCGCGCCGCTGCCCGAAGGCTGGGGCGGCAAGCTTTGGGCTCTGGAACAAGGTTGGCGCCAAGTAAAGACTCCGTACACTCTTTTTCTCGATGCCGACATTAAATTGGCGCCCGGCAGCATCACAGCCCTTAAGGAAAAGATGCAGCAGGAAAGCGCGGCCTTCATCTCGCTAACCGCCGCTCCTTCGATGTTGTCCGGCTGCGAAAAGCTGCTAATGCCGGCGTTTGTTTATTTCTTCAAGGCGCTGTATCCGTTTCACCGTGTCAACACGCCGCATAGCAAGATAGCGGCGGCGGCAGGCGGATGCATCCTTGTGGAAACCAGCGTTTTACAGCAAATCGGCGGTTTCGAATCACTCAAGTCGGCGGTCATCGACGACTGTGCGTTCGCCCGGCGGGTTAAATTACACGGCTTTAAAATTTGGCTGGGTTTGACGCACGCGGCGCAGAGCCTTCGAAGCTATAAAAAAATAGCCGACATTGGCAACATGATCGCCCGATCGGCGTTCGCGCAGCTCCTGTACTCTCCGGCTCTTTTGCTACTCTGCACGTTGGTTCTCCTGCTCTTGTACATCGCCCCGATCGCCATGTTGGCGTCGTCCAACGCCGTTATCCGCTGTCTTTCGCTGATCTCGCTGGCAGTTATGATTTTGACGTATCTGCCGACGGTGCAATTTTACCGTCGGGCATGGACTTGGGCGCTCTGTCTGCCACCGATCGCCGGGTTCTTTATTGTCATGACCTGGATCTCGGCAATTCGTTACTGGCGCGGCGAGCGCACGCGTTGGAAAGGCAGAATCTATCGACGCGCCGCCGGCGGCGCGCTCGCAGCGAGAGAAGTCAGGTAAACCCGGGATGCCTCGAGCACGAGCGCGCTCGCTCTCTTCAAGCTTCTTCGCGCCGCGTTGAATTGAATAGCAAGTTTCATCATCGCGATGCCGTCTGCGGGGCGCAGAACGGCGCGCACAAGGCATTTCTGGAGGTTGACCGCGCCGCTGGGTTGGAGCGTTTGCATGACGATATCCGGGATCGGGCTGGATGCGGTATCGCTGATAACACGGAGCACGGCGAAGGGCATGCGCCGTTCGAGGGCCAGTCGGGCTTGAGCCCCGCTCTCCATGTCGGTCGCCGCCGCTTGAGTCTGTCCCGCCAGGATCCGTTTGGCATCGGGTCTCTTGACGATCATCTCACTTTCAATCAGCGCTTCCGTGGCGGTCGGGAGCTGGGCTGACAATATTTGGTACAGACGGTGATGCCATTCGGCGCTGACCGGATAGCTTTCGCCGGTCGTGCTGATCACGCGTTCAGGAAGCATCACGCTTCCGGGCTTGAGACCGTCGTCGAGCGCCGCGGCAAAACCCCAGCTGAGAAGCCCGGTCGCTCCTTGAGAGAGCAGAAGCTCGGCCGCCGCATGGGCGCGCTCCGGTCCGATCCCGGATAGCGCCACCAAGATGTCATCGCTTATTTGCCTGCACGCTCCCACGCGAATGGATCGGCGAGTCAAGCTTTTTAATTCCCAGGAGAGCGAGACGACGATCCCCAGCATTAGTTTTTGCCGGCAGTCAAATTATGATAGCGCGTCAACGCCAGCAACGGAAAGTATTTGTCGTAGCCATGGTATTTCAAATAAAAGACGCGCGGAAATCCGGGCGCGTTGAATTCGGGATCGCGCCAAAAACCGTCCGGCTGTTGGGTTTGCAAAAGAAACTCGATTCCGCGTTGAACAGAATCTGAGTGGACCTCGCCGGCGCTCATCAAGCCCAACACAGCCCATGCGGTGTGAAAGGATGTGCTCCGCTCAGCGCGGCCTTTCTTCCCAGGCTCGAAATACGTGTCGCAACGTTCCCCCCATCCGCCGTCATCTCGCTGCACGCCCTTGAGCCAGTCAACGGCCTTGCGCACGGCGCTGTGTTCCATGCCAACCCCCTGCTCTTCCAAGGCGATCAGCACTGACCAGGTGCCATAGATGTAGTTTGTCCCCCACCTTCCGTACCAAGAGCCGTCCGGTTCTTGAGCACGTAAAATATATTCCAGGCATCTTTGTTTAACCGAGCTGATTTCCGGCGACTCACCTAAGCGCGCCAGCAACATCAGACAGCGCGCGCTGACGTCTTCGGTCGGCGGATCGAGCAGCGCGCCATGGTCGGCAAAGGGAATTTCATTCAGGTAGGTGTGATCGTTATCGGCGTCGAAGGAAGCAAAGCCACCGTTTTCCGACTGCATACCGCAAATCCATTCGGTTGCCCTCTGCACCGCGCTGTCATAGGAGCGCTCACCGCTTCTATTCATCGCATAGGCCACCGCCGCCGTGTCATCCAGATCCGGGTAATGTGAGTTTATGAACTGAAAAGGCCACCCGCCACCTCTGACATGCGGGCGGTTAAAAGCCCAATCCTGCGCTTGGTTCAAGAGTTGTTCTTCACTTAACCAGTTGAAGGCTTTCTTTACTGCTCGCCGGCTTGACTCATCGCCGACCTCCTGCAGTGCGATACTGGCCCATGCAGTATCCCAAACCGGAGAGACGCAGGGCTGGCAGTATGCGCTATGCTCTTCGACAATCAGCAAATCATCGATGGCTTTTCTTGTTTGCGCGCGTAGCGGATGATTCAGCGGATAGCCGAGCACCCCGAGCGCTTCATAGGCGTTGATCATTGCAGGGAAGATGGCGCCCAGTCCGCCGACGCCATTCAGCCGTTCCACTATCCAGGCTTCCGCCTTTTTGATGGCGCGGCGGCGAAGTCTGTCCGGTACCAGCGGATACAGTTTCAACCCGAGCCGATCGACGACGAGAAATAGCCGGCTGCGCAACGAGCGCGTGGGAAAATAATCGTTTTGCTTCCAGGGATTGCGTTCAAACAGTTCTCGGATGGAAATATTTTTCGGGTTACGCGCCCGGGCTTTGGCCGTCCACAGGATCAAGAGAGGCACCATCACCGTGCGCGACCAATAAGAAATTTTGTACAGATGAAAGGGAAACCAGCGCGGTAGTAAAACGATTTCCACCGGCAAAAAGGGTACCGCGCACCACGGCAATTGCTCGAAGATTGCCAGCGCAATCCGGGTAAATACGTTGGCCCGCGACGCGCCGCCGAGCCGGAGAATCTTCTCCCGAGCTCTTCGCATGTGTGGTTGCTCAGGATCGTCGCCGGAGAGTTTCAGGGCATAGTAAACTTTCACCGAACAACTGATTTCCGCGGACCCGCCGTAATAGAGCGGCCAACCGCCGTCGCGACCCTGGCGAGCGCGCAGATATGCAGCGAGTTTGCGCTCGAGTTCGTGATCGATCTCGCCCAAGTAGTGCATCATCAGGATATATTCGGCGGGAATGGTGCAATCGGCCTCGAGCTCATAGCACCAATAGCCACGGGTATGTTGGGACCGCAGCAGAGCGTCGGCCGAGCGGCGAATTGCGCCCTTAATTCCGGACAATGGCGATTTATCGGTGGTCTCTGTTTCCGTCCGCCGGTGATCGAGCCGAGCCGTGCTGTCCTTCATAGAGCGGGAAAAAGCGCGATAAGCGCAACCTCAAACGGCTCTGTCGAGCGAACCTGCGCCTTGTGTGGCGGAGCGGATGCTTGGTGTGCGGGTCAGAGGCAAGCCCAAAGTGGCAGCGTAAAACAGCACTCTTAAAACATGATTGTGTCGCGCCGAGAGTCGGCTAACGACGACGGTTCCCGTCACGCTCGTGCGCGAAATCTTGACCTGGCGTCCATCGGTGTAATCAAGGTGCGCGTTGATTTTCCGCAGCGTTAACACCGCAAATCCGATAGCCCACAAACAAAAATTGCGGATGCCGATCTCGCGCCGAGGAATCAGTAGCGTATAGAGCAATGCATCTTTCAAATGTCCATGGGCGACACCAATGAGATGCTGAATGCCGCACTGAAACTGCGGCGATCTTTCTCCTTGCGCCAACTCGCGGAGTTCGAAATCCTCGTCGCCGAAGACCTGCCGCGGCAACCAGCACGCGCCATTTCGGTAATCCTCCCACACGTCCTTGAGAATGTTCGTCATTTGTAATCCTTGACCGAAGGAAACCGCCAATCGAATCAAGCGGTCGTGCTGCTTCGCTATTGCCGGGGAATAAAGACAAAACAGGGCCGTCAACATTTCACCGACGACGCCTGCGACGTAGTAACAATAGCGATCGAGGTCCTGCACGCTTTTGAGGCCGTGCTTTTGATTCGTCAGCTGAAATTGCGCCATTCCGTTGGCCATAGTGGCGACGCATTGCCGCACGGCTTCGCGCTGCGCCGTTGAGAAGCTGCGGCTGATGTCCACGACTCGCGGCACGTTACGGATTAGCTCGTGCTCAGCCGCGGGAGTTTCGCTCGAAAGCGCTGCGCTCAGTTGTCGTGAAAACCTCGCTGCGTTTTTCGCGCCATCCAGCACTTCGACAAATTTGTGGCAAAAGTAGCGCTTGCTTGCGGCGCTAATCCCCGGCTCGTCCTCGATCGTATCAACGATGCGGCAGAGGAGATAAGCGTTCGAGACCACCTTGCAAAGCGTCGAAGGCAGCTGCGGAATGGTTAACGCAAATGTGCGCGAAACTCGTTTTAGCATATCTGATTGAAACTCATCGTCGCTACGCCAGAATTTTTGCGGCGCAACATCGGCGCAATCCAGATGGGATGACGAAGTGAACTCAGCCCTGGCGCTTCGGTTCTTGTTAGGCGTCATATTCCGTTCTCCTCGCTAGTGATCGAGACGTAGGCCTCAAATCAGAATCGTGAGACGTTCATTTGCGCATCGCATGCTCCCGTTGCGCGCCTACTGTTTCCTCTCAGTGACGTAGCGGGCAATAGCTCGCAGCGGTTCAGCTGCTTTGCCGTACGGCTCGATTTCCTTTAGACACTGGTCAAAAAGGGATTGCACACGCTCGCTCGCCTTCGCTTTGCCGGCAACCGAAAAATAATTGATTAGCCCTTTGTGTGCGTCGGTCGTGGTTTCATGCTCGTCCAAGATGTCGTCGGTGATCTGAAATGCTAGCCCTAAACATTGCGCATAGCGCGTGATCCTGTCGAGGTCCTTGCGTCCGCTGCCGCCGATCAGCGCGCCGACGCGGGCTGCCGTAGTAATCAGCGCGCCGGTCTTGAGGCGATCGAGCTCCTCCAAAAACTCTGGAGTCACTACGCGTCCATCTAATTCTAACTCTCTGCTTTGGCCGCTGATCATTCCTCTCATGCCGGCCGATTCGGATATTTCTCGGATGAGCTGCGCAGTCAAAGAAGATCCGAAAAGGCGCGCGACCGCCGGATCAGAGATGATAAAAAATGCTTCCGTCAGTAGTGCGTCACCAGCCAGTAGCGCTATCGCCTCGCCAAAACGCTTATGGCAGGACGCTTTACCACGGCGGATATCGTCATTGTCGAGAGCGGGCAAGTCGTCGTGGATTAATGAGTAGCAGTGAATCAGCTCAACAGCGCACGCGAAACATAGGAGCGGAACGGGTTGTGCGCCGAACAGTTCGCCGACCGCTAGAGTCAATATGGGCCGGAAGCGCTTCCCGGCATCCAAGGCACTGTAACATATGGCTTCATGAAGCAGCGGTGAGATTTGCGGATCTCTCGGTTTGAAGTAGCGCTCCAAAGCGGAGTCCACGAGCAATTTACGGTCGAGAAAATATCGCTGAATGTCAGCGGCAGCGTCGGCGGTTTTTCTCCGACGCGAGAGTTTACGAAGCTTCTTTTGGAAAATCGCGGGCGTAAGGTGATTTGCCATGTGCCGGTTTTTGAACGAGTCGGGTTTTATCTCATTATATTACTACTTCGACTTCTGCTGTTTTTTCAAGCACTCAATCGCACATTTCGTTTGTTCTGTCTCCGACACCACCTTCGGGAGGTGCACGCCCGTCAATGCCCGCATTGCGTGAGTTCGATACGGATACGTACCGGGCACCACGATCATTGAATCGGCAAGCGTCACGGTATGAAACTGCACGGTCTGGTTTCCCGAATCGAATCCAGTTGAACAAATCTTGTAACAAAAATGCGCATACTAGAAGTAAGAGCGGTAGCCATCAAATTTAATTTCATGGAGCCATTCGTCACCTGGAGGAACTGAATTGACCAGCGTCGCCAGTTCGAGCTGAATGAACTTCGGAAGCGGCGTTCGCTGAGTGGTCTGATTCTGGCGCGCGCTCGAGGGCATGTTGCGAGGTTGACCGCCGAACACCTTGCCGTTTCAAAAAGATTTTAAAGAATTTGGTGATCGGATGTGTCGAAATGGGCGATATGTGATAAATGAGAAACATGTCGATGAGAAACAAAGCACATAAAAAACAGGGGGTTGCAATTAACTCCCTGTTTTCATTAACGTCGGTCCGGTGAAAATCACATTTTCTATAGTTCGGCGCGTCCGTAGAGTGCAAGCTGCGCTGCGAGCAATCAAAATGAGCCGGAGTTACCTGATGAAATGTGCGACCATGGCTCTGTCAATTTTCTTTTTTCTGCCTGCTTCGGTTTCGGCGCAGAGCCAAAAAACGCTACTCTTGGGCTTAGCCAGCATCAGCGGCGGCATCGAGACACTCTACGTCACGAAAAAAATCGGCGCTTTCAAGCGCAACGGCTTAGACGTCGACTTTCTACTTTTGCAGGGCGGAAGTCAGGCGCTCCAGGTGCTTTTGTCGGGCGAAATAAAATTGATCAGTGGCGGCGGCGGCACGGCGGCACAAAGAGCACGCTTCAAAGGTGCCGGCAATTTACTGGTTGCGACTTACACGCCCACCATGCCGTACAGCCTTTACGTCACCGGCAAAATATCGGACCCCAAGCGCCTGAAGGGAGCTAAAATCGCAATCTCTCGTTTTGGCAGCTCCTCGGATTTCGCTGCCCGTTTTATGGTGAGTCGGTTAGGGCTCGACCCCGCGAAGGATGTGACGATCATGCAGATCGGTAATCAGCGTGAGAGGATGAGCGCTCTCGTGAACGGCTCCGTCGAGGGTTCGGTCGTGGATGCGCCCAATACGTTGATCGCGCGGCAACAAGGATTTGTCGAGCTTGCCGATGCCTCCAAGCTCGGACTCGTCTATCCGCACAATAATATTGCAACCACCGAGCGCTTCATTCGCGACGAGCCGCAAACGGTTTTCAACTTTCTTCGCGCCTTCGTCGAGGGGATTGCTTTTTATCGCACCCATAAGCCGGAAAGCATTCAAATGATCAAAGAATTTTTGCGCGTCACCGATAGTGCGATCGCCGAGGAAGCTTACGACTATTATTCCCGCATCACGCCGGCAAAACCTTATCCGAGCGCCGAAGGCGTGCGTGGCGTGTTGCAAGAAATCGCGCTTTCGGAACCCTCGATTAAAAACGCCAAAGTGGAACAGTTCATCGATGCCAGCTTTATCGCCAAGCTGGATCAATCCGGATTTATCGACGGGTTATATAAAAAGAGATAAGCCAGCCGAGACACGCATGGAATCCGAACTCAAAGAAATGCTCGCTTCACTCGATCGCACCGGCTACTGCCAATGGATGCAGGGTGAAGGTGTTCCCATCACCGAAGGTTTTAGCGTGGAGGATGTGCGCGAGTTGAAGCTTGCTCCCTGGCCGCGAACCGGCGGCAAGGGAGCATTCGTCCATCTCTACGGCATGGAGGGGCAAACCGGCATGTACGTCGCCGAGATAGCTCCGGGCGGTGCGCTCAATCCGGAGCGGCATCTCTATGAGGAGATGATTTGTATTCTCACCGGCCATGGCGCCACTGAAATTTGGCAGGAGGGCGGGCCCAAGCGTCTCTTCGAATGGGGCCCTTTTAGCTTGTTCGCGCCGCCGCTGAATAGCTGGCATCGTTTAGTAAACGGCTGCAGAGAGCCCGTACGACTGATGGCGGTTACGACGGCGCCAATCGCGATGGATTTTTATCGCAATGCGGAGTTCATATTCAATTGTCCATTTACATTCGACGAGCGTTTTCACGGCGAGGACAACTATTTCGCCGCGACTGAGAAATTTTATGCCGTCGGTATGCAGTCGATCTGGGAAACCAATTTCGTGCCCGATGCCAAAGACGTCCGCGTGCGGGACGATCTTTATGTCAAAGGCAGCGAAGTGGGAATGGTACAGTTCGAATCGTCTAAAAACGCACTGATCGGTCACGTGGCGGATTGGCCCACCGGTCGCTACCATAAAGCGCACTATCACGGCGCCGGCGCGGTGATCATGATCCTGAAATCCGAAGGCTATACGCTGCTATGGCCGAAAGAGATTGGCACGCACCCCTACGCGACCGGCCGGGGCGATGACGTCGTCGAGCTCCGCTGGCGAGAGGGCAGCGTCTTGAGCCCGCCGAGCGGCTGGTTTCACCAGCACTTCAACATCGGCAAAGAAGCCGCACGGCAGCTGGCGCTAAGATTCGGCAGCAGGATCCATCCCATCGGCTTACATCAAGCCGCCAAGAAGAAGACCGATGGCGTCTATATCTCGGTTAAAAACGGCGGCACCATGATCGAATATGAAGACGAGGACCCCGAGGTCCCCAGGCGCTTTGCGGAAAATTTACGCCGGGTGGGCACCGAGTTGCGGATGCCGTGAAACCGCGGGAATGATCTTTATGAGATCCAAAAGCCATCGCCGAAAGCTGCGTTACGCTGAGCTTGTATCCACGGGGCCCGCCACTCTCGCAGGAAGATTTATGCGCCGGTTTTGGCAGCCGGTTTACCGCGCCGAGGAGGTTCTCGCCGGTCAAGCCAAGCCGATCGAGATCATGGGCGAACGTTTCACCCTTTACCGCGCGCAAGACAGTAAGCCGCACGTCACCGAATTTCGTTGCCCGCACCGGGGCACGCAGTTATCGGCCGGGTGGGTCGAAGGCGATTCGATCCGTTGCATGTATCATGGCTGGTTGTTTAACAGCGCGGGGCAATGCATCGAACAACCGGCGGAAGCAAAATCCTTTGCGGCCAAGATTCGCATCAAAAGTTTCCCTACATGCGAGTATCTCGGTTTGATTTTTACATACTTTGGCGAGGGCCAAGCGCCGCCGTTTCCACGCTTTTCACACATGGAAGAGGATGGCGTTCTCGAGGTTCTGTCAACCGAAGTGTGGCCGTGCAATTTTTTTCAGCGCATCGATAACAACGGCGATACCTATCATGTGCCTTTTGTTCACCGCGGCGCCTATTCGGCCTCGACGGTCAATAATCGCAGCGGTCTGCCCGAGATCTCAAAGGTGGAAAGCCCCTGGGGAACCACCGGCTATGCGACCTTTAGCGAAGGTTGGCGCAATGTTTTTCAATTTTTTATGCCCAACATTTACGCGTTTCGTAACCCCTCGCCGGAGCCGGAATGTGCGTGGGAAGACCGCATGCAGTGGGATGTGCCCCTCGACGACGAGCATTCATTGGAATTTCGCTTGCGCCGTTTACCGCTGAGCGGTTCCGGCGCGGATCAATATTGCGCCCGGCGTGCTATGGCGGCCACAGAGCCGAAGCTGTCCGTGGCGCAAATGGGCGAGGCGGTTCTCTCGGGGAAAATCAGCTTCCAGGACTTGGATCAGTTTTTTAAGGACAAAATCTCTCTCGTGCACACGCAAGATTATGTTGCGCAGGTTGGCCAGGGCTCCCGCGCAGAGCGAGCGCGCGCGCACCTCGGCCTTTCGGACACGGGAGTAATCCTGTTTCGCAAAATCTGGGAGCGAGAGCTGCGGGCGTTCGCCGAACGAAGACCGCTCAAGAGCTGGGTTTTGCCGCAAGACGCGGAAATTACGTTCCAGGAGGCACCGGAAAAGCGTCTTCACAAAGCACGATGACCATGGACCCCGAAATGAACAGGTGCTCACGAGCAGCGCCCGTGATGGTTAGATTTAGTCACCTCCCGCTCCAAGCGCGATCCTATTGGCCGGTTGACAGCGGATCTCTGGGTCGATAATATCGTATTACGATATGTTTTGACGGCTGGGCGATCAATGCAGCGAACGGAGGGACATAACCATGGCTGCTCATAACGAAAATGCGCAAGAACTACTCCTTGATGTCAGGGTCGCGGAGGCTTCCCGGATCTATAAGATCTACTTGGCTCAGGAAAAGAAAATTCTCGGCACCCTCGCCGTCGCCTCATTTCTGATTGCCTGGGAGCTCGTCGGCAACGTTTTTCAGTTGATTAATCCCATGTTCATGAGCGCGCCATCCTTGATCTTCAAAGCCGGCTACGAGATGTTTCGCACCGGAGAGATCTACCATGACCTCTACGTTAGCGGCGTCGAGTTTCTCGGTGGTTATTTTCTGGCTGCTATCGTTGGAATTCCGTTTGGGATCATGACCGGATGGTACAAACGGATGAGCTATATTTTCGATCCGTTCGTCAACGCCCTCAATGCCACGCCTCGTGTCGCTCTGCTGCCTCTGGTCATCATTTGGCTCGGCATCGGCATCCTGTCGAAGGTCGGAATTATTTTTCTCGGCGCGGTGTTCTCGATTCTTATCAATACCCGCGATGGCGTAAAAACCACGCCAGCGAATCTTTTAAATGCCGCCCGCAGCTTCGGCGCCTCGGAATGGATGGTCTTTAAAACCGTCGTTGTTCCATCGACGATTCCGTTTATTCTCACCGGTCTTCGGCTAGCAGTGGGTCGCGCTCTCGTGGGCGTGTTGGTGGGCGAGCTTTATGCGGCGACGGCCGGAATCGGCTTCATGATCACCGTTGCCGGCGCGACATTTCAGACAGACAAAGTTTTTGTTGGTGTCGGTATTTTCGCCTTGAGCGGCATGATCGGTATGGAGTTGTTGACCAAGGTGGAACGACGATTTGACAAGTGGCGGCCGCAGGTGGGATCCGGACAATAGACCGTTCTCTCGCCACACCCCTTTTAGACGGCGGCAGGTAGCGGCCGCCGTCTCGTGTGAAATATTTGTTACCCTTCGGTCCACGTTCCAGATCGCGCCGGATACCCTTGTCTTCGGGGCTGTTTGGGTTGGCAATGAATAATGCAGAGGTGGGATGCGCATGAGTGATTTGGTCGAAACTCTTGAAGATCGGCTTGCGGATTTTACTCGAGACACACGGGTTATCCCGCTCTCGGGAATGGCCTTGATCATCGGCTCTTTGAGCGCGGTCGTCGCGTGGGTCCTAGTCTGGCTTATTGCAACGATCACCAACCTTTCCTTTTTTGGGCAGTTTTCGTCGAAGTTTCAATCCCCCGAGCAGCATCATCTTGGCTACTACATGATTCTCGTGCCAGTCATCGGCGGCCTCATCATTGGCGTAATGGCGCGTTACGGCTCGGACAAGATTCGCGGCCACGGTATTCCCGAAGCGCTTGAGGCAATTCTATTCGGCCGCAGTCAAATGGAGCCGAAGGTTGCGGTTCTGAAGCCGCTTTCTTCTGCGATTTCGATCGGTACGGGTGGCCCGTTCGGTGCTGAGGGGCCGATCATCATGACGGGCGGCGCGGTGGGTTCAATCTTCGCGCAATTTTTTCAGCTCTCAGCCGCCGAACGAAAAACACTGCTCGTCGCTGGCGCTTCGGGCGGCATGGCGGCAATCTTTGCCTCGCCCGTTTCCGCGACGCTGCTCGCGGTCGAACTCCTCCTGTTCGAGTGGCGCCCGCGCTCGTTTATTCCGGTTGCGATCGCCGCCGTTTCAGCTGCCGCTCTTCGGGTTCCCCTCCTCGGTGCCGGTCCGATTTTTCCAGTCCAGCCCCATGCCATGTTGAATTCGGAAGGTTTGGTCTTCGCTTTTTTAGTCGGCATCGCCGCCGGACTCGGCTCCGGACTTCTCACCACTCTGGTTTATGCGTTCGAGGATTTATTCAACAAGCTGCCAATCCATTGGATGTGGTGGCCCGCCATCGGCGGGTTATTCATTGGCATCGGTGGACTGATCGAACCGCGGGTCCTCGGCGTCGGCTACGAAACCATCCATGAATTGTTGGTGGGTCATATCGTCGGCCCGGCGCTGCTCGGTATTTTGATCGGCAAGTCTTTCGTTTGGTCGCTGGCGCTGGGATCGGGAACCTCTGGTGGCGTGCTCGCGCCATTGTTGATGATGGGCGGCGCGCTCGGAGCCGGCTTGGCTAGATTTATTCCCATCGGGGACACCGGAGTGTGGGCACTGATCGGCATGGCTGGCAT
>Ga0207650_10000323_pt1 | contig 46579 bp, 38 predicted proteins | sample KBSS63metaG_FD_184325 | JGI IMG/M metagenome (GOLD analysis project Ga0207650, IMG submission 184325) | Switchgrass rhizosphere microbial communities from Kellogg Biological Station, Michigan, USA - KBS S6-3 metaG (SPAdes) (version 2) | ecosystem: Host-associated > Plants > Roots > Rhizosphere...
ATGCGCGACATCCCGAAGTGCCGCCGTGATCGATGTCGCCCTCGATCTTGCGCGCCCATGCCTTAACTTCATCGCCGTCGGGAAGGAAGCGGAGGCGGGCGGATGACCGTCGCCCCGAACCTGTAAGTTGTACTTTCCTGAGGGTAGTTTGCGGATCGTCGCCATGGTATGAACACCCTGGGAACGTCACTCGCCACACCCGCAGATCAATTCATACGTCATTGATCTAATGGAGGCGGGGGTCGGAATCGAACCGGCGTCCACGGCTTTGCAGTTTCCAGCACTACCGCAATCCGTAGTACTCCGTCGAATGGCACCGCAATGGTACGTTACGGCGAAATATGGCGCAATTCGGCCTGTTTTGGCTCTCGTGTGTGAATGCGCTGTGAACGGAAGGTCCGCCCGCTACGCACGGCTTGCAGTGCCGTAGACGTATCTCGGTTCGATTCCGCTTTCTGGAATCGAACCCATTTACCCGCACGCCGCGGGAACCCGGCCGCGTAAGAAGGCCTGAGAGCGATTTAAATCGACCGGGAGAGTCAGGGTAGCTTGCCAATCGCTGCGCGCGCGCGGATGCACCAGGCGCGCCGCCGTCGCGAGAATCCTGGCGATGGACCCGGGGGGATGCTATTGCACACCCCCGTCCGACGCCAACCACCGGACTAGGCTTTTAGTTTCGCAGACGTTTGAACCAATTCCACTTCGGAGAAATTCAAGTTACAGCCGTATTGGGATAGGATCGCTGCGATGGCGAATCTGCGCACAAGCACGGTACTGAAACTGCTCGGCGGTACCGCGCGCCCGGATCGAATGCGCGACGAGGGCCGCGTCACTCCGCCCGCAGCACTGACCGGACCGCCGCCGGGCGTCGTGCTGACGCGGCGCGAACTAGCCACTTTCCGTTGGTATCAGCAAACCGCATCCTCGACACCGTGCATCGGCAAATCGACGCGATGCTGCTGGTGCAAATTGCGCGGATCATTATGCAGATCGAGGACGCGCACGCGCAAATCGTCGCACATGGTGCAGTCACTACGACAGCGCGTGGAACGTCGGTCACGGCGCCCTACGCACGGCAGGAACGGCGTCTGATCGATCAATTGCGTGCGCTACATGGCGAGCTCGGCTTGAGTCCGGTCGGGCGCCTGAGAATCGTGCCGCGGACCGATGGCCGCACCAGTGAAGCCGCGGAGTGGGGCGCCATCGACATCAAGTCGTGAGGCGCGGCGAGCGTGCCCTTGATTAGCGACCTAGCGCGGTCTGTACCGTGGACCTTCTTCGCGGTCGTCAAGCCGGTTGGGAAGGGCGTCGCCGTGACAGGAGACGACATTGGGAGACAGGGGATGTCAGTAGTGTCCATTTGGGCAAAAAAAACTATCACAAAGTAGACGGGACGTGTACTTAAGTAAAAACTCCTATTATTAGTATATTCATTAGGTTAATGATAAAGGCCGCAGCAAAGGGTACGGTCCCCACAAAGGATGGAGCACACCACCAACGAGCACCAATGGACAATAAATCGCCGGACGAGAACTCGAGACACACGCCAGGCGCATGCTTTGCCCGACACGAATGGAACGCGCCGCCGAATCCGCGGAAGAAGAGCTAGCTCTACGTAACTTGGGACTCGCGGGCTGAACGCAACCGGTGATCCCGGTAGGTGGACGTCTGGCGAACTTACGGGGGTCTCTCCCGTGCTGCTTTCGAAGTCACTTGGTAGCCGGGGCCCGCATCGGCAGGATGACCATTGCCATGCCTTCGAGTTGCAGCCTGCGCTGGATCGCGTAGACGATCTGGTTATGCAGCAGCCGGGTGATCCACGTCTCATTCTCGAACACGAGCTTTGAGGCGAAGAACACTACACTGGGAAATTCCGCATGGGCTTCGCGACACAGCTTGATCATCTCTTCGACGCCATCGACGCCGAATCCAAGGTAGTACTTCGAGGCGATGCCGTGCTGCCGCGCGAGTTCCATGTAGAACTCCATGTCCTTCAGCCGCTCGGTCCGTAGCGCGTCGCATGTTCGGTCACCGCCATAACTGCGCACATCGACCGGCTGGGCGCTGACTACCAGGAAATTCTTGTAGAAGCCGGGCCATGTTCCCAGGACCGTGCGCGAGGCGTGAATCAGGCCGCTGCGATTGCGGCCGATGATGAATGCCGCCGTCGCGCGGGCGGGATCAAGTCGCGGGCGCGCGGCGAAATGGCCGGCAGGCGCAACGTAGAGCTCATCGGCACGGCTCACACCGGCGGCTACCGAGTCGTAGTGGCGGCGGATCGCCAAGCCCGTCGCGATGACCAGACCTGTGATGATCAACGTGATCCATCCGCCTTCAGTGAATTTCTCGACGGTCGTGACGGCCAGGATTCCCGCGCACACGGCGAAGCCGGCGACGGAGAGGGCGAGACGCAGTTTCCAGCGGACGTCCTGTCGGTGGCCGGCCCAGTAACGGACAAGGCCTGCGAGCGAGAGGGAAAAAGTCAGGAACACGTTGATGCTGTACAGCACGACCAGCACCGACACGTTCCCTCCGGTGATCAGCAGCACTGCGATGGCGGCAATCGCCATCAGGATGACGCCGTTCTGCGTGACCAGTCGACTCGAAAGATTACGGAACTGATGCGGCATCCACGAGTCGACGGCCATGTTGGCAAGTACCGCGGGGCCACCGAGAAAGCCGGTGTTGGCCGCGACCAGAAGCAATCCCGCCTCGAAGGCCAGGATGACGATTAGCGTGCCGGCGTTGAGCCATCCGGTTTCCCAGCCGAAACTGGCAATGATGGCTTCGAAGGTCACCGCGTTCAGTGTCCGTCCGTCGACATGTTGGGCGTCCCACAGAAGGTACAGAATGATGATGCCGGCGGCGGTGAAAGCCAGCGAAAGCGCCATGTAAAACATCGTCCACTTGCCGGTGCGAACCCGGGGTTCGGCAAGTGATTGCACGTTGTTCGACACCGCCTCGATGCCGGTGTAAGTACCGCCGCCCAACGAATAGGCGCGCAACAGCAGCGCCGCGACGGCGACCCACCCCAGGTCGCCACCCATCTGCCGCGTCTGGGAGACGGTGTCGGCGACCATTCCCGGGAGGCGATCGCCGTGCGTGAACACGCCATACACGATCAAGACGGTGTGCGTCAGGACGAAGCCAATGAAGATCGGGAGCAGAAAGCGGATCGATTCCTTCATGCCACGAAGATTCAAATACAAGAGCAATAGCGTCAGTAGCACTTCGATGCCGAGCTTAGCGCTGCTGAACGCCACCGGAAGGAGGGAAAACAGCGCATCGACGCCGCTCGACACCGAGATGGAGACGGTGAGTATGTAATCGACGATCAACGCGCTGCCCGACACGAGGCCCGCGTGCGATCCAAGCAGGCTGGAGGCCACCTTGTAACCTCCGCCACCGTTCGGAAACAACTCAATGACCTGGTTGTACGCGACGGCGATGACGAACACGGTGACCGCCGTCATTGCCGCAAGGTAGAGGCTGAGCGGCGTATGCGGGCCGAGTGCGAGAAACGCCTCCTCGGGGCCATAGCAGGCGGATGACAGGCCGTCGGCACCGAGCCCGACCCAGGCAAGAAAGGCCACCAGCGCAACGTGCTTGCGCGCCTCGCCGCTAAACGGATCGAGTGCTTTGCCCAACAGGGATTCGCGCCAGCGAGCGAGATGCTTCACTCCCTGCCTCCTCATGCCGCGCTCAGCGGCCGATGAATCCCCGCTTAAGTACGTCGGCAACTTGCGTCACCGCGCGTCGACCGGCGTCCACGGCACCCCCCATCGAAAGGAACGGGTGGATCATGCCGGGATAGTCGGTCAATTCCACAGTATTACCCTCGCGCTGAAGCCTCTGGGCATAGGCAACGCCGTCATCGTGGAGCGGGTCGCATTCTCCGACAATGATCAGCGCCGGTGGCAGTCGCGATAAGTCCTTGCAGACGAGGGGCGCGTAGCGGAAGTCTTGCATATTCGCGTCGCTCGAACGGTAGTGCCGGTGGAACCAAAGGATCGTCTTGCGCGTCAGCAAATGGCCTTCGGCAAATTCATGGTGCGATGGAAATTCCTCGTCCGGCGCCGTCCTGGGATAGACCAGCACTTGCATGGTCAGACTTGGCGAGCCGGCATCCCGGGCGAGAATCGCGCACACGGCGGCGAGGTTGCCGCCGGCGCTGTCGCCGCCAATGGCGAGCCGCTGGGAATCTCCGCCAATCTCTGCCGTATGCTCGGCCACCCACTTCAGCGCTGCAAAACTATCCTCGACTCCTGCCGGAAACTTGTGCTCCGGTGCGAGCCGATAGGCGACCGAGACCACCAGACAGTCGCCTTGCAAGGCCAACTGGCGGCAGAGCGCGTCGTAGCTGTCGAGACTGCCCACGACGTGACCGCCGCCGTGCAGCCACACCAGTACCGGAAGGGGCTCCGATGCCTGGCGTGGAACAAAGGTCCGGACCGGGATTGCGCCCGCGGGGCCAGGAATGGAACGGTCGCCGATCTGGAACACCGGTTCGGGCTTTACGTCGAGAATCCCGGCCTTGCGATTGTGCCAATCGCGCGCCTGCTGCGGTGTCATCTGCCAATATTCTGGATTGCCCGCCTCGCGGATCTTGTCCAGCACCGCCTGCACTTGCGGGTCAAGCGGCATGGCCAGACTCGTTCTTGGCATCCGTCGCAGACACAAAGGCGTGAGCCTCGTCCGCAGTCTCGAATATGTGGGGCGCCACACGCCGGCGCGCCAGCGCCTCGCCGAGCTTGAGCCTGAGAAATGCACTTGTCGTGTAGCGCGATGCAGTGGTGTAGTAATGCGTCTCCATGTACCGCACCATCGCGGCGTAGGTGTCGGACACCGCTGCATCGATCAGGAAGTTGTCGTAGTTCACCACCAACGCGACCTTCTTGCCGATGGTCTGACAGCGTTCTTCGACGACCCGTCGCACGCGGTCAACATCGTCGCGGTTGCGCACGTGCAACCCTTCGAGATTGAGAAACAGGATGTTGCGCTTAGCGTCATAGCTGACACGTTCGGCGATGCCGATCCCCAGCAGGGTTTCTTCCAACTCCATCGGCTGGTCGCGAAAGATACGCGGGTCCATCATGCCGGGGTTGCGCACGATGGGCGTGAATTCCATCTGCCCGAGTATGTCCCGGTTGACATCGATTCCCGGCGCTACTTCGATCAACTCCATGCCGTCGCGTCCGCGACGGAACACGCAACGCTCTGTCACATAGAGCACCGGCTGTCCTGACTCGGCCGCATAGGCACCATTGAAGGTGATCTGTTCGACCTGCTGGATGAACTTCTTGGACTTGCCTTCGCGCAGGATTCTGAGTTCGCCGTTTTCCACCCTGACTTCGAGACCTCCGGTGGTGAATGTTCCCGCGAAGAGAACGCGACGGGAACTCTGGCTGATGTTGATGAAACCGCCGGCACCGGCCAGCCGCGCACCGAACCGGCTCACGTTGACGTGGCCGTCGGCGTCCACCTGTGCCATGCCGAGACATGCCATGTCGAGGCCGCCACCATCGTAGAAGTCGAATTGCTGGTTCTGATGGATCACGGCATCCGTGTTGACCGCGGCGCCGAAATCCAAGCCGCTTTGCGGCAGGCCGCCGATCACGCCCGGCTCGGCGGTTAGGGTCACGTAGTTAAGTACCTTCTCCTCGTTAGCGACCTGGGCGACACCCTCGGGCATGCCGATACCGAGGTTGACGACGCCGCCCATCGGTAGCTCGAAGGCGCAGCGTCGAGCGATGATCTTGCGCTCGTCGAGTGGCATGAGGCCGAGCATGTCCAGCGGCACCTTGAGTTCGCCCGAGAAGGCGGGGTTGTAGACGGTCGCGTACGTCTGCGTGTGATTTTCCGGCTGGGCCAGCACCACGCAATCGACAAGCACCCCAGGAATCTGCACCTGGCGCGGATTGAGCATGCCGTGAGCGCAGACGCGTTCAACCTGCACAATGACGAAACCATTGGAGTTCTTCGCAGCCATCGCCAGCGCGAGATTGTCGAGCGTTAGCGCCTCGCGTTCCATGGTGATGTTGCCGCCTAGGTCGGCGGTAGTGCCACGGAGCAACGCCACCGAGATGGGAAAGGCGTTGTAGAAAAGCCATTCCTCGTCATCGATCCGCATCACTCGCACCAGATCGTCGATAGTGCGGTCGTTGATCTTGCCACCCTGCTGGCGGGGATCGACAAATGTACGTAATCCCACCTTGGTCAGCGTGCCCGCGCGGTGTCCTGCGATGTCGCGGAACAGCTGGCTCAAGGTTCCCAGCGGCAGGTTGTAGGCTTCGATGAGGCCTTCCACCGCCATCGCCGAGAGTTTGGGCACGAGCCCCCAATGCCCGCCGACCGCACGCTTGACCAAGCCATTCCGTGCGAGGCGATTCAACCCGCGATCCTTGCCGTCTCCGGGTGCCGCGGCAAATAGCAGCGTTAGATCGCGCGGCGACGCCGTCTCCACAAAGCGCTTCTCCAGCCCTGCGATGAGTTCGTCGGGCGTACCGCTTCCGACAAAGCCCGAGAAGGCGATGGTGTCGCCGTCGCGAATGATGGCGATGGCCTCGGTGGCCGAAACGATCTTGTTCTTCATTGGACGCGGCCTCCCGCTGCCGTGCGTCTACTGGGTGCGCCGGCGTCGTTGTCGGTCAGGAAGAAGTCCTCGATCAGTTGGATTTGCTCGTCGGCCATGAGCGCGGGCGCATGCCCGCAGTAAGGAATCTCGATGGATTCCACGCGACCTTGCTTGGCGGCAAGTCCACGCCGTTTCATCTCGACGACCGTTTCCGGAAGTAGCAGGTCAGAGTTCTGGCCATGCAAGACAAGCACCGGGCATTCAACATGTTCCCAGACGCGCCACAGCGCGACATCTAGGAACATCGGTCGCGAGAACTGGGCGACGATCCTTGGGTCGTAGTTCAGCCGCAGCTGGCCGTTCTCCTCGATGACGCTGTGGTGGGCAAGATGGCGCCACTGCGCGTCGCTCAAGGGGCCGAACGGCGCGTAGATCTCGCGCAGGTAAGTCTCGACTTCTGCGAGCGTGCGAAAACGGGGAGTGTTCCGCAAATATTTGCCAATGCGCAAGAGAGCCGCCGCAGGTACGCGCGCACCGAAGTCATTGAGCACCAACCGACGGATTGGATTTCCCGGCCGGGCGGCCAGCTCCATTCCGATGTGACCGCCGAGCGACGTGCCGACCCAATCGATCTCCTTCACGCCGAGGTGCGCGATAAGGGCACCCATGACCGCGAGATAGAGTGGAGTGCCGTAGTCCTCCGCGTGCTCGACCGGTGCACTCCGCCCACGCCCGGGAAGATCGGGCGCCACGACTCTCATCCCGAGTTCGGCGAATCGTTGCGCAAGAAAGTCAAAGTCGCGACTGTTGCGCGTGAGCCCGTGCGCGCAGACCACCGTTCGTTCGGCATCTTCGGGTCCCCATGCCGTGTAGCCCATTTGCGTAAAGCCATGCGGGCCCAACGCCATGAACTCCCCGAAGCGAGGGCTCAGCGGCGCCCCCACGGGGTAGGGCTCACGGCCGCTCCGTTAGCCAGTCGACGATCCCTTTGCCCAGGATGCCCTGCGATTTGCCGCTCACGAACACGCCGACGTGACCTCCGGCCAGACCGATTTCGCTGTAATCGTCGGTGCCTACGCATTCGGCCAGCGCACGCGAACACTGCGGCGGAATGATGTGATCCTCCTTGGCGTAGATATTCAGCACCGGCATGGTGATGTTGGCGAGTTCTACTTTGCGTCCACCAAGCTCGAACTGATTCTTGACCAATTTGTTCTGTTGGTAGAGGTCCTTGAGCCACTGCTTGGCGGCCTCGCCCGGATGGTGCGGACGGTCGGCCAACCACTTTTCCATGCGGAGGAAGTTGAGGAGCTTCTTTTCGTCATCGACCACATCGAGCAGACCGAGGTTGTATTTGGTCAGGCTCGACAATGGGGTCATGGTGGAGAACACGAAGCTCATGAGCTCCCCCGGCAGATTGCCGTTCGCTTCGATGAGCCGGTCGACATCTTCCGGGGTCAGGCTGCGCGTCCACAGGTTGATGAACCCATGATCCGTGCGTCCTTCTGCTTGATCGGCGTGGAAATCCACCGGCGTGATCGTCACGATCAGATTCCTGACCTGTTCTGGATGAAGCGCGGCGTGGCACAGCGTAAAGACGCCGCCTTCACAGATGCCGAGTACGTTGATGCTGTCGAGCCCATGCGCGCGACAGATGAACTCGATGCACTCGTTCAGGTAGCCGTTGACGTAGTCGTCGATGGTCAACCACCGATCCCCGCGACCCGGATTGCCCCAGTCGACGGCATACAAGTCGACGCCCTGGAGAAGCAGGTTGCGGATCAATGAGCGATCTTCCTGCAGATCGGCCATCGTGTAGCGCCCGACCAGTCCATAGACGACCAGGACGGGCACTGCGACCGCTCGCTTGGCCATCGGCTCGTAGTGGTAGAGCGTCGTCTTGTCCTGTCGGAAGACCTCCGTCTTGGGAGTGGTGGCGATCTGCACGTCCCGATCCTTGACCGAGCGCAGCATTTCACTGCCCTGCAGCAGACGCTGGCTGAAGTCGGCGAACTGCTTTGCAATCTGCAATGGATCGAATTGAATGCGGGAGTGCATCGGCAGCTCCTCAAGCCGTGGAATTGGGCGGCGTGCGCCTGGCACCTCGGCTGCGATCGGCCTTCTTGGCGGCGCGTGGCGAAGCAGCATGGGGAATGGCTGCGGCTATTCCTGACCTTTCCAGCACGCGCAAGCGGCGGCGCAGGTCGTAAACCTCGCGCTGCACTTCGTCCATCTCCGTTCGCGTCGGCGTCTGCTGCATTTCGCAGAACGCCTCGGCGATTTCGCGTTCCTGCAAGCGGCACTCGGCGCCGGAACGCGTCAGGCGGCGTTGTACCTCCAGAAACTCCGGCGTGCGATGGGTCGCCAGCAGCGTTTCGTTGGCAGTCTTGATCCACACGTCGATCAACTCCCGCCAGGTCGTGATCGGCGCGCCCTGTGTGTCATTGATTTCCTGAAAGAAGCGCTTGACGGCCTCGCTCCACGCGCCGTGCATCAGAAGCTGGAACGCGGCGAGGTCCTTCGCCCACTCCCCGCGCAGCTTCTGCGCCTTGAGGATCTTGCGGTCGAGCGTCCATAGCGTCGCATAACTGGGACCCTCGACCAGGTGCTCGATGGCGGCGTCGAGTGGCCCGAGGCCCGCTTGCGCCCATTGGCTGGGGTCGAACAGCGTCTTCAACGATTCAGCGGTGAGGCCCGACTGGGGTTGCGCTTGCTGGGCGAGGGTGACCCACTGTTCCATTGAGGATTGCCAAAGGGCCTGCGCCTGGCGCATGCCCTCACTCGCACCGGCAGGCGTGTTTGCGGTGAGTGCGCCAGGCGGTCCGGGCGGAGCGATGCCGAGCGACATGCTGCGAAAGAGGGCCCGCTGCTGGTCAGCCCACTGCTTGTACAGGTCGCCCGCCTGATCCATCCAACTGATCGTTTTGTTCGTCATGGCATTTCGTCACTCGCATGAGAGAACGACGAATACAGGCGCAGTTCAAAACACGATGACCTGCCGCACCGCCTTGCCTTCATGCAACAGGTCGAAACCGCGGTTGATGTCTTCCAACTCGAGCTTGCCGGTCATCAGTCGGTCGACCGGCAGGCGGCCCTGACGAAACAGTTCGATGTAGCGCGGGATGTCCCGGGACGGCACGCAGGTTCCAATGTAGCTGCCCTTGAGGGTCCGCTCTTCGGCGACCAGATTGACCGGTGACAAGGCAAGCGTCGCGGTTGGCGGCGGCAGACCGGCGGTCACCGTAGTACCGCCGCGCCGGGTGATCTTGTAGGCGAGGTCCAGGGCACGCACGGATCCGGCCAGCTCGAAGGCGTACTCGACGCCCCCTGAAGTCAATTCGCGTATCTGTTCCTGGCAGTCCGCGTTGCCCGCATTAAAGCTGTGCGTGGCGCCCATTGACTTCGCCAGGTCGAGTTTGGCGTCCGATAGGTCGACTGCGATGATGTGGCGGGCGCCGGCCGCGCACGCGCCCAATAGTGATGCCAGACCGACGCCCCCCAGCCCGATTACCGCCACCGACGCACCTGCCCGGACTTGCGCCGTGTTGACCACCGCACCCACGCCCGTGAGCACCGCACAGCCGAACAGTGCCGCGTGATCGAGCGGCAGCTCAGGGTCGATCTTGACGACCGAACGTCGTGACACCGTGGCGTACTCGGCAAACACCGAGCAGCCGAGGTGATGGTTGATGGGCTTGCCACTGCGGCTGAGGCGCCGTTCCCCCGACAAGAGCGTTCCAGCGCCGTTGGCGGCGGCGCCGGGCTCGCACAGGGCAGGGCGTCCTTCGGCACACGGGCCGCAATGTCCGCAGCTTGGCACGAACACCAATACGACGTGATCACCACGTTGGAGATCGGTGACACCATCACCGAGTTGCTCGATGACCCCCGCTGCTTCATGCCCCAACGCCATCGGCATCGGACGCGGCCGGTCGCCGTTGATGACCGACAGATCGGAATGACAAAGACCTGCGGCACCGATTCTGACCAACACTTCACCATGACCGGGCGAGGCGAGTTCGACCTCCTCGATGGTGAGCGGCTTCGAGTCGACGAAGGGCGCCTTCGCCCCAATGGCGTTCAATATAGCCGCCCTGATCTTCATTGATTCGCTCCGTTCCCCAACTGCTTGACTTCCGTCTCGCGAGCTTCACAGGGCCATCTTGCAGAAGATGGCAAGCCTACAGTGGTGATGTCATTTCCTTCAGACGCGCAGTGAGTTTCATGTTTTCGGAGTAATCGACAGGGCAATCGATAATCGCGACAACCTTGTCTTCCAGTGCGCGCTTGAGCGTCGGTACGAGATCCTCTGCGCGCTCGACGCGGTAACCCTTGGCGCCGAAACTCTCGGCATACTTGACGAAATCCGGATTCTTGAAAGTGATGTTGCTGGGCCGACCAAAGTGCCGCAGCTGGTGCCAGGTGATCAGTCCATATTCCGAGTCATTCCATATCAGGATCACGAACGGAGTGCCAACCCGGATCGCGGTTTCGATTTCCTGCGAGTTCATCATGAAACCCGCATCACCTGTCACTGCCACGACCTTTCGTTCGGGATAGGCAAGCTTCGCAGCGATTGCACCCGGCACCGCGATCCCCATCGATGCAAAGCCGTTGGAAATGATGCAGGTGTTGGGCCGTTCCGCCCGGTACATCCGCGCCATCCACATCTTGTGCGCGCCCACGTCGGAGATTGCAATGTCCTCGGCGCCCAGCACTTCCCGCAGGTCCCAAACGATCTTCTGCGGCTTGATGGGGAAGCCCTGGTCGTTGGCGAATCCCGCGCGGTCCTCGATGATTGCCTTACGGACAACTTTGAACGGCATCACCTTCTGCGGCCGCGCCTTCAGGGCAAGCGCGCGCAACGAAGAGCTGATGTCGCCGAGGACGCCCACGGCCACGACGTAATGCCCGTCCACCTCTGCCGGGAGCGCGTCGATGTGGACGATCTTCTTGTCGTTGTCCGGATTCCACATGTCCGGGTGGTACTCGACCATGTCGTAGCCGATGCAGATCACTACATCGGCGCGCTCGAAGGCATACCACGGGAGATCGCGCGCCTTGAGGCCGATCGTGCCGAGCGAGAAGTCGCTCGAGAATGGAACTATCCCCTTGGCCATGAACGAATTGGCGACGGGGATGCGCAGCATCTCCGCGAAACGAACCAATTCTTCGGCAGCCCCTTGGCGGATGACACCGTTTCCGGCAAGTATCACGGGGAACTTTGCGTCCGAGATGATCTTTGCCGCCTGCTCGATCTTGAAATCAGGTGCGGCCGAGTTGTAAGCCGTCTGCACCTCAATCGGGGAACCCAAGACCGACGCTTCGGCAATGTTCTCCGGAAACTCGATGAACGCTCCGCCCGGCTTTTCCGTTTGCGCTACCTTGAACGCCTTGCGCACGATCTCGGGCACGATTTCCGGCTCGAGGATTTGGGTCGCATATTTGGCAATCGGCTGAAACAAATTGACCAGGTTCAGTATCTGGTGGCTCTCCTTGTGTAACCGGGTCGTCGCACCCTGTCCGGCGATGGCCACGATCGGTGCCCGATCCATGTTCGCATCGGCAAATCCAGTGATGAGGTTGGTGGCGCCGGGCCCAAGCGTCGCCATGCATACGCCGGCCCGGCCCGTGAGACGACCGTAAACATCGGCCATGAATGCGGCGCCTTGCTCATGACGGGTGGTAACGAACTTGATCGAGCTGTCGAGCAGCGCGTCCATGATGTCGATGTTCTCTTCGCCCGGAATGCCGAAGATGTACTCGACCCCTTCGTTTTCGAGGCATTTCACCAGCAACTGGGCCGCGGTCATTCGTCTCTCCAAGAATTTGGATGTCGTGCGATGGCGAGTACGCTCGTCACGACAGACGGCGAACGACTGCGCGCGAAAACTCCTTCGTGGTCGCCTTGCCGCCAAGATCGCCGGTGAGCACATTGTCTTCGCACAGGGTCCGATCGACCGCTGCCCGCAGTCGCTTCGCGAGGTCGGCGCGGTTCACGTGCTCGAGCATCATGGCTGCAGCGAAGAGCAGTGCCAGTGGGTTGGCGATGCCCTTGCCCGCGATATCCGGCGCCGAACCGTGCACGGCCTCGAAAATCGCCGCGTCCGCGCCGATGTTCGCGCCGGGGGCCATGCCCAGACCGCCGATCAATCCGGCGAGTTCGTCGGACAGTATGTCGCCAAACAGGTTGGTCGTCACGATCATGTCGAATTGCCAGGGGTCGAGCACGAGCTGCATCGCGCACGCATCGACGATGCGGTCGTCGGTAGCAACGCGGCCTTCGTACTTCTTCCCGACCTCGCGGGCAGTTTCGAGAAATATTCCCGTCAACGCCTTGAGCACGTTCGCCTTGTGAACGATCGTGACTTTTTTCCTGCCATTTCGTGCGGCGTAGTCGAAGGCGAACTCGGCGATATTCCGGCAGCCTGCGCGAGTGTTAACACCAGACGAGATTGCCACCGCATGCGGGTCCCCGTCAATCGGAATGTAATGCTCGAAACCGACATACAGGCCCTCCAGGTTCTCTCGAACGAGGACAATGTCAATGTTCTCGTAGCGCCCGCCGGGAAGAACCGTACGCACCGGACGAAGATTTGCATACAGGCTGAACGTTTCGCGCAGCCGGACGTTCACCGAACGAAATCCTCCACCGACCGGTGTCGTCAGGGGGCCCTTCAGCGCAAGCCGCGTGCGGCGGATGCTCTCCAGCAGGGCGTCGGGCAACGGATCGCCGGATTCCTTAACCGCGGCCATGCCGCCTTGATGGGTTTCCCAGGCAAAGGGGGCGCCGAGTGAATCGAGGATCTCCACGACCGCCGCGCTAATTTCAGGCCCGATGCCATCACCCGGAATCAGGGTTGCCGGTATCAATTTCTGTTCATTGGGTTGCATACCAGCCTCCGAGAAACTTACAAAGCGGCATTCCTTGCAAAGTCAAAGTCAAACGTGTGGCGCCGCGTGACGGCTGACAGAGCGGCCATCGATGACGGGTTCCGCGCGCGAGTGTCAAACATGAAATAGCGGCGCCGCGATGACCAATTATGCGGCAAGCAACTCGCGCAGCACAAACGGCAGGATTCCCCCGTGCAGGTAGTAGTCGACCTCGATTGGAGTGTCGATTCGCAGAAGTAGCGGTACTTTCGTCGTGCCGCCTTCTCGTCGACGGACGACCAGCGTTACGTCCATTTGTGGCCGGACGCCAGCGTCGAGGCCGACGAGGTCGAATTCCTCGGTTCCGTCAATGCCGAGTGAATTCCAGGTGTCACCAGCCTTGAATTGGCAGGGCAGAACACCCATGAACACGAGATTCGATCGATGGATGCGCTCGAAACTCTTAGCAATGACCGCCTTTACGCCTAGCAACTGCGTTCCTTTGGCGGCCCAGTCACGCGAACTGCCGGTACCGTACTCTTCACCTGCAAAAATGACGGTCGGCGTCCCGCGAGCGATATAGGACATTGCTGCGTCGTAGATCGACAACACGTTGAGGTCCGGCTGGGTAACGGCGATGCCGCCTTCAACACGCGAGCCGTCGGCGTTTGGCGGCAGCATCAGATTCTTGATCCGAACGTTGGCGAAAGTGCCCCGCATCATCACCTCATGATTGCCGCGCCGACTGCCATAGCTGTTGAAGTCCGGGATACTGACGCCGTGCGCCTGCAGATAGGTACCGGCTGGTGAACTGGACTTGATGGAGCCGGCGGGGCTGATATGGTCAGTCGTCACCGAATCGCCGAAGACGCAGAGCGCGCGGGCTCCGCTGATTCCTGGCATCACACCCGGCTGCATCTTGAAACCGTCGAAGAAGGGGGGTTCGGCGATGTAGGTCGACTCGTCGAAAACGTAGGCATCGCCCAGCGTGGTCGGGATTGCATTCCACAAAGGGTTGTCCTTGGTGAAATCGCCGTAGAGCCGCCGGTAGGTTGCAGGATCGGTCGCAAACTGCATGACCGCCGCGATTTCGTCGGCGGATGGCCACACGTCACGCAGGTAGACCGGTTTGCCATCGGCGCCGATACCCATCGGCTCGCTCGTCAGGTCGATGTTCACGCGCCCGGCGATCGCATACGCTACTACTAGCGGCGGCGACGCGATGAAATTCGCCTTGATGCTGGGATGGATGCGCGCCTCGAAGTTGCGGTTGCCCGAAAGTACCGCTGCGCACACCAAGTCGTTCTGCACGACTGCTTGCTCCACATCCGTGTCTAGCGGACCCGCATTGCCGATGCATGTGGTGCAGCCGTATCCAGCAAGGTAAAAGTTGAGTTTCTCCAGCTCCGGCAGCAGCCCGGCCTTGATCAGGTACTCCGTGACCACACGCGATCCTGGGGCGAGCGAGGTCTTTACATGCGATTGGACTTTGAGGCCCGCGGCCGCCGCCTTCTTTGCGAGCAGACCTGCGGCGAGCAGCACGCCCGGGTTCGATGTATTGGTGCACGACGTGATCGCCGCGATGAGCACATCGCCGTTGCCGATTTCGACAGCCGGACGGTTGGTTGGATAGCGGTTAGCGAGTTTTTCGCGGGGCTGATTGAATCCGTTGTCTGCAGTCGGCCTGGAGAAGAGCGTATCGAATGTCTTCTTCATGTTGGCGAGATCGACCCGATCCTGCGGTCGCTTCGGTCCCGCTAAGCTAGCGACGGCGGAGGAGAGGTCGAACTCCAACGTCTGCGAATAGTCGATGTCGCCCCGACTTGGCGTACCGTAGAGATTTTGGGCCTTGAAATAGGCGGCGAATGCTTCGATCTCTTCCGGAGTACGCCCGGTCTTCGCCATGTAATCCACCGTGCGATCGTCCACGGCAAAAAATCCGATCGTCGCACCGTATTCCGGCGCCATGTTGCAGATGGTCGCCCGGTCGGGTACCGCAAGTGACCCTGCGCCCTCGCCGAAAAATTCTACGAACTTGCCAACAACTTGGGCTTTGCGAAGCTTTTCAGTTAACGCGAGCACGAGATCGGTTGCTGTGACACCTTCGCGCAGGCGGCCTTTCAAGTGCACGCCAACGACATCCGGCGTCAGGAAATATACAGGCTGTCCGAGCATGGCCGCCTCCGCCTCGATGCCCCCAACGCCCCACGCTACGACCCCAAGCGCGTTGATCATCGTGGTGTGGGAGTCCGCCCCGACCAGCGAATCCGGGTAATAAATGCCGTTCTTCGCATGAACGCCTCGCGCGAGATACTCGAGATTGACTTGGTGCACGATACCGACGCCAGGCGGAACTACTTTGAATGTGTCGAATCCCTGCATACCCCACTTCAGGAATTTGTAGCGTTCTGCATTGCGCTGGAACTCGATTTTCATGTTGAGGTCGAGCGCGTCCTTGGTACCGTAATGGTCGACCTGAACGGAGTGATCGCACACCAGGTCCACCGGCACCAACGGTTCGATCACCTTCGGATCCTTGCCCATCCGCTGTGCGGCGCCGCGCATTGCGGCGAGGTCGCAAAGCAACGGAACGCCCGTGAAATCCTGGAGCAGCACCCGCGCGACGACAAAGGGAATCTCGTCGGTCCGCGGCGCACTTGCATCCCAATTGGCTAGTTGCCGTACGTGCTTTTCGGTAACCTTTTTGCCGTCACAGTTCCGGAGCACGCTCTCGAGCACGATACGGATGGAAACGGGCAGCCGCGATATTTTCCCGGGCGCCATCTTCTCTAGCGCCGGAAGGGAAAAGTATTTGCCGCTGGCGCCGGAGTCCGTGACGAACGTCCGCAGCGTGTCAAACGGATCGGTACTCATCCTTCCTCCGCATTACATTGAAGCCCATGACTGCAGCACTCGGGGACAATCGGCCGCTTACGCAGCCTTTTTTGGGCTGTTGCGCCACACGTCGTCTGGAATATGAACAACGCCCGCGAGCAGTGGCCGTGCCGTACGCACAATGCCGGCGCGCTCAAATGATGGAACTTCGGAATTCGGACTGGTCCGCATAGACATACGCGTCTCCAGTTGGCCGGCTGGGTGCTCGACCACGATGACCCCAGGATTCGCGCGATCATGGCGCGCTACGCGATGGGCAACCGTTCCCGGGATATTCGCTGCCGCACCAAGGCAAAGGGCGCCGGTAACCGCAAAAGCTGAATGACAGTTCCACGGTACGAAATAGCGCGCCGCGATGTTGCCGCTGCCGTTGGGCGGTGCGACCAGCGCGAACTTAGGGAGAACCTTTCCGGTCACATCGCCCATCCCCATGAGCAGTGCGGCACGCTGACGTATCCCCTCGAGGCGACGCAAGAGTTCGGAGTCGTTGTCGAGCTCTCGCTTCGACTCATATGCGGTCTTGCCCAGCGAAACCGCCGTCGCGAAGACGAGCGGCGAAGAGAGGTCAACGCACGAGACCTGCACGTCGTCGATGATGTCCACCACGTTTCCCGTCGGCAGCAACTTGCCGGTCTTGGCGCCTGCGGCGTTAAGGAAGTTCAACACGATGGGCGCACCGCTGCCGGGAACGCCATCGACCGTCGCGTCGCCGTCGTAGGTCACCACACCGCGTGGCGTTTGCACGACGGCCTCGATGACCTTGGCGGTGTTGAGATTGAAGATTTTGATCGTTGTGGTGGGATCGCCGGCGGCGACGAGACCTCGCTCGATTGCAAATGGCCCCACGCCGGAAAGCATGTTTCCACAGTTGGGTGCCGTGTCGACCGCACCTTTCCCAACTGCGATCTGTGCAAACAGATAGTCGATGTCAATGCCGGGCCGCGCTGATCGACCAAGAATGACCGCCTTGCTGGTGAGACTGTCGCCTCCACCAATGCCGTCTATCTGGCGAACATGTGGTGATCCCATCACCGCCAGCAGCACCCGATCGCGCATGGCTGGATCAGCCGGCAAGTCCTCGGCCAGGAAGTACGGTCCCTTGGAAGTGCCGCCCCTCATCAGCAGACACGGAATGTTCGTCAACATGGGTGCCGCTCCTGCATTGGCGTGGCGTGCACGAACGATGCCGGCCTGGTCACGCGACCCTTCTTCCTCCTTCATGCTCGACGCTAAGGGTGGCGTCGATCAGGTCGCCTTCCTCGAGCGCGTGTTCGGTCGTTGCGTAGCCTTGATTGAGTTCAGCCGTCAGGACCTCGCGGTCACACGCCTTCTCCCATATGGACACCACCACGCAAGCGACGGCGTTGCTCATGGTGCTCGTAAGCGCCCGTGCCTCGGACATGAACCGGTCGATTCCCACGATCAGCGCAACACCCGCAACCGGAAGGTCCGGCATAACTGTCAGCGTGGCGACCAGGGCAACGAATCCGCTTCCGGTCACCCCGGCGGCGCCCTTGGAAGTCAGCAGCATGACCCCCAGCATCCCGAACGTCTGACCGAGCGTGAGATGGATATTGCATGCCTGGGCGATGAACATCGACGCCAAGGTCAGATAGATGGCGGTGCCATCGAGGTTGAACGAGTATCCGGTGGGCAGTACGAGTCCGACCACCCCCTTGTTGCAGCCAACTTTTTCGAGCTTGAGCAGCAGGCGCGGCAGCACTGGTTCGGACGAAGAAGTTGCGAGCACAATCAGCAGCTCCTCTCGGATATAGCGAAACAGCTTCCACATGCTGAACCCGTGAAACCGCGCCAGCAGGCCCAGCACGACCACAACGAAAAAAGAGCAGGCGATGTAGAACGTGGCAATCAACATGCCGAGTGAGCCGATCGACTTGATGCCGTACCTGCCAACCGTGAAGGCCATGGCACCAAACGCGCCGAGCGGGGCGAGTTTCATGATCAGGCCAAAGGCTGCGAACAGCATATGTGCGAACGAGTTGATTCCCTCGAGGACCGGTTTGCCGGCGACCCCGATGCGGGTCAGTCCAAATCCGCAAATGATCGCTATTAGCAGCACCGGCAGTACCTCACCTTCGGCGAACGCGCCAAAGAAGGCATTCGGAATGATGTGCAGGACAAACTGCACGAAGCCCTGGGGCGCCGCCTGTTTGGCGTAGCCGGCGGCTACCGTCGGGTCGAGATGGGCGGGATCGATGTTGAATCCCGCACCGGGTTGTAACAGCGTCACGGCAACAAGCCCCGTGAGCAGCGCAATGATGGTCAGCACATAAAAAAGTGCCATCGACTTCAGCAAAGTCTTGCCGATTTCCTTCGAGTCACTCAGGCTCGTAATGCCACTTACGATCGTGCAGAAGACGATGGGGCCGATCATCATCTTGACCAGCTTGACGAATCCGTCACCCAGCACTTTGAGGGAGGCGCCGAATTCCGGCCAGAAATGTCCGACAGTCATGCCGAGAACCACCCCGACGATGACCTGAAAGTAAAGTGCCTTGTAGAGCGGCGTTTTCTTTGCAGGTCCCAACGGCAGTGCGGCGTGCATTTTCTGGCTCCTCCGTCGAATGGCAGCTTCATGCTGCGAGCCTGTCGGGCGACACCACGTGTTTCGCGAATGGCCCTGCCCGTGGCGCTGTTCAACTTCCCCCGGAGTGTGCGCGGGTCGATCAGGCAAGTGAAATGAAACTGTGGTTCCGATTAATGCGTATGAGGCATGAAAAGGATTTGCTATCGACTTGCCTCGCCGCAATTTGGATCGTTCTGGATTCGACGGCTGAAAGGCATGCGCTGCCTAGTTCGGTGCGGTCGCCACACCGGCCAGAACCCGATCCACCATCGCTCCGGCTTGCCCGAGGTAGTGGGCAGGGTCGCACAACCGGGCCAGCGCAGCGCGGTCGAGATGGGCGCTGATCTCCGGATGCTCGGCAAGGAGGTCGAGCAGCGGGCGGTTCAGGCGGAGCGCCTCGCGGCAGATGTCGTAAACCAGGTCATGCGCGTATTCGCGCCCGATGTACCGTCCTAGCCCCATCATCACCGCCTCGGACATCACGAGGCCGTTGGTGAGATCGATATTGGCGCGCATGCGCGCGGTGTCGACCTCCAAACCCTCGAGCACGAAGCGGGTCTGCTTCAGCGCGCCCGCGATCAGGCAGAAAGCGTCGGGTAGGACGATCCATTCGATCTCCCACGGTCCCGTGGAGCGCTCGTGATCGGCGATCATTGCATCCATCAACGCAGCTGCGTGCTGGCGAACGACGGACGCCGCCGCATGGATGTAGCAGGACGAGATCGGATTTCGCTTCTGCGGCATCGTGCTGCTGGAACCTCGGCCGTGCGCGAACGGCTCGAACACCTCCGCGACTTCGGTCTGCATCATCAGCTTGATGTCCATGGCCACTTTACCGAGCGTGCCTCCGACGAGCCCCAGAAACGCGCCAACTTCGGCGATGGTGTCGCGCACGGTATGCCAGGCAATTGCCGGCTGGCCCAGCCGCAGTTCTGCCATCAGGCCCGCCTGCGTTTCCATCGCACCCTGCTCGAGCGACGCAAGAGTGCCGCAGGCGCCGCCGAATTCACCCACCAACACGCGAGGGCGCAGCTGCGTTAGGCGTTCGCGATGGCGCTCGACGGCAGCGAGGATCGAAGCCATCTTGTAGCCAAACGTCACGGGAATCGCCTGCTGGAGATTGCTGCGACCCACGACGGGGGTATCGCGATAGCGGCGCGCAAGACCGGCAAGTGCCGCGGAAATCCCTGCAAGCTCAGTGTCGACGATCGCCAGACCTTCGCGGATCTGCAGGACGGTCGCAGTGTCGGTGATGTCCTGCGTCGTCGCGCCCCAATGACAGTATTCGCCCAACTTGTCACGGCACAGCGCATTGAGCTGCGAAACCACGCCAAGGATCGGATAGCCGATGCGCTCGGTCTGCTGCCGCAGCTTGTCCATGTCGATCTTACCGAGGTCGCAGTTGCGCGCGATTTCGTCGGCCGCCTCCTGAGGGATGATTCCGAGCCGCCCCTGCACGATGGCCAGCGCCTTTTCGATGGCCAGATACTGCGCGGTGCGGTTCTCGTCCGACCACACCTGGCGCATCGCGTCGGTGGCGAAGAGATTGCCGAAAATGCGTGAATCGATGATCGTTGTACCCATTGCGGCGTTACTCCAGGTGGCGTGCACTGCATCCAGCGTGTGCAGTTCGATATTCCACTGACTCACTACGACCTTTTCGGCGGCGCGATGGATGGAATGGATGCCTACCAGTTCACTTGCGCGCGCGGTCCAGGAGATTCCTGGCCTTAAGGATGACGGGGCGGTCTACCATCTTGCCGTCGAGTTGAAATGCGCCCTGGCTGCCTTCTGCCGCACCGAGGACGCGTTGCGCCCACTCGATTTCGGTTGTGGTGGGTGCCCACCAGGCATGGACGACCGCGACCTGCTTCGGATGAATGCAAAGCTTGGCGCCAAACCCGCAAGCCCGCGCGAAATCCAAGTCCGCCTTCAGCCGCTCATCGTCGCCGAGCGCGGCGGTCACACCGGCAATCGGCGTCGCCAGTCCCGCCGCCTTCGACGCAATTGCCATGCGGCTGGCGGTGTAGAGCAACCCGCGCTCGTCTCCTGGCAGGTTGAGGTCCACCGCGTAGTCGAGTGTACCGAAGGCAAGGCGATGAACGCCCTTCGTAGCGGCGATGCTGTCGCAATTGAGCGCCCCGCGAGCCGACTCGATGATCGGCACGACTGTGCCGCCCTCAGGCAGTGCCGCCAGCACCCGTTCAATCTGTCCGGGCGCTTCCGCCTTGGGCAGCATGACCGTGCGCACACCGGTCGCACTGAGGACCATGAGATCGTCTTCGAACCATGCGGTAGTCTCGTCGTTAATGCGAACCACCACCTGAGCTACGCGTTCGTGCTCCGGCACATACCAATTGCGAATGGCATCGCGGGCGGCGGGCTTGTCTTGCGGAGTGACGGCATCCTCCAAATCGAGCACCACCGCATCGGTACCGGAGTGGAGCGCGCTATCAAACCGGTCGGCCCGATTGCCTGGTACGAAGAGGTAGGTAGCCGGTAGTCTTGTCAACGCCGCCTCCGTTTTGCGATCTGGACTCAAATCGCTTTCGCCGCGCGAAGGCTCGCTATCTCGTCTTGCGAGTAGCCGAGGCCGGACAATATGGCGTCGGTGTGCTCGCCAAGCGCTGGAACAGCGTCCATACGTGGCTCTCCTTCCTCCCACGAACCGGGAGGCAGCAGGGCCGGGATCGGTCCAGCAGGTGATTCAACTTCACGCCAGCGTTTGCGAGCCTGCAGTTGCGGGTGTTTCCAGACGTCGTGCATATCATTGACACGCGCGTTCGCGATTTGCGCGTCATCGAGCCTTTGCACGACCTGCTCGGCTGTAAGTGTGGAAAAAGCGTTAACGATAAGATTTCGCAGCTCAATGCGCGCGGCACTGCGTTTTGAATTGCTGGAGAAGCGCTCGTCCGTCGAAAGCTCTGGGTCGAGCAGAACTTTTTCGCAGAACACGCTCCACTCTCGTTCGTTCTGCAATCCAAGCATGACGGTCTTGCCATCTCCCGCGGGAAACGGTCCGTATGGATAGATCGTCGCGTGGCTCGCACCCGTGCGCGGCGGAGGTGAAGCACCTTCGAACGCGTAGTAGAGTGGGTAGTTCATCCATTCGCCCAACGATTCCAACATGGAGATGTCGAGGTGCTGACCGCGTCCCGTGCTCTGTCGATGCATGAGCGCCGCCAAGATACTGGAGTAGGCATACATACCCGCGGCGATGTCGGCAATCGACGGGCCCGCTTTGGAGGGTTCCTGCTCTGTGCCGGTGATCGAAAGGAGCCCGGATTCGCTTTGGATAAGCAGGTCGTAGGCTTTTTTGTCGCGGTACGGACCATTGTCGCCGTAGCCGGAAATATCGCACACGATGATGGTGGGCTTCACCTGCGAAAGTTCAGCGAAGGAAAGCCCAAGGCGCGCCGAGGCACCAGGTGCGAGGTTTTGCACAACGACGTCTGCCTGCTCGCGTATCAGCCGTTTGAGTATCGCCTGCGCTTTCGGGTGCTTCACATCCAGCGTGAGACTTTCCTTGGAGCGGTTGGTCCAGACGAAATGCGACGCGAGGCCGCGCACACGCTCGTCGTAGCCTCGGGCGAAGTCGCCCACGCCGGGCCGCTCGATCTTGATAACCCTCGCGCCGAGATCCCCAAGTTGCCGGGTGGCGAACGGCGCGGCGATCGCGTGCTCCAGGGTGACGACGGTAATACCGCTCAGAGGTCTCATTGTCTGGTGCTCATCGAATAGTCGCCGTCGCGTCCATGGTCAACCAGCCCTCATGGTCTCGAGCCCACAGGCGGAAGGTTTTGCCGTCAGGCTGCGGTTCCCCGCACACGAAGAAACGATTGATGTCGAATACGGGGCGCACTGCGCGAAACTCGTAGCGCGCTAGCTCCACGTCGGGCAACTTGTGACGTAACAGATCGAGCAGCAGCGTAGCAATCATCGGACCGTGCACGATCAAGCCCGGATACCCCTCGACCTCGGTGACATAGCGGCGGTCGTAATGAATGCGATGACCGTTGAAGGTAAGCGCCGAATAGCGGAACAGCAGCACGTCGTCCGGCACCCACTGCTTTTCCCATGTTGCATTGGGCGGCGCAGCCTTGGGCGGCGGCACCACGTCATCGGGGTTGGGCGCCTCGCGATAGACGATGTCGTGGAATTCGGTCAGCGCGATGTCCGGTTCTTCGCCGCGATGGATTTCATGTCGCACTTTTACGAACACCAGCGTACCGGTGCGTCCGCTCTTTTCCGTCACGTCGTGGATGGTCGACACCCGCGTCAGATGGTCGCCGACGCGAAGTGGCCGATGGAATTCGAATTGGCTACCCGCCCACATTCGACGCGGCAACGGCACCGGCGGCAGAAATCCTCCGCGCTTGGCGTGGCCGTCGGGCCCAATTTCCGATTGCCGATGAAGCGGAAGAAAGTAGAGCCAGTGCCACAACGCGGGTAGCGGCGTGCCGGGGGATGGGCGTTCCGGTGTGCGGTCCAGCGTGGCCGCCAGTGCTGCATAAGGCGTCGCGGTAGCGATGTCGGAAACCGTTTCCGACTTGCCGATCCACTCCTGCAGATTCATGCTCCCTCCTCCAGTCGCTCGCGCCGGTTGTGCGTCCGCGGCGCCGCGGCCATCGCTCAGCGGTACGCTATCGCGTATCGGCAAAGACCTTCTCCCGGACAAAGACCGTACCGGTGAACAGTGGTCTGGCCGTGGTCATCACACTGGCACTTGTGATGACTGGCAATCCGTCGGCAGTGCGTCTATCGACCGGGCATTGGGCTTCCAGTTGTCCACTGGGGTGCTCGACTACGACACGATGCAAGTCGATGGCATCCGGGTTCGCGATCTGCGCGGCGACACTCCCCCGAATGTTGCAAGCGGCAGCGACGCAGACGGCTCCGGTCAGCGCGTGCGTTGTGTGGCATTTTTCGGGAGTGAAATAGCGCGACGAGATTGTGCCGCCGTCGCGCGCTGGCGCCAGGATCACTACCTTCGGCAAGCCCTTACCCACCACGTCTCCCATGTTCATCTGCTGCGCGGCGCGTATGCGCAGTGTCTCGAGTTGGGCCAGCCATGGAGCGTCCGCATCGAGTTCCGGTTTGGTCTCGTAGCCCGTCTTGCCGAGTGCTGAAGCGGCAACCATCACAATGGGATTCGCGAAATCGACGCACGAAATCGGAGTTCCGTCGACGTGATCCAGAGGATTGCCCGTTGGCAGGAATTTGCCAGTAGCACCACCGGCAGGCTCGATGAAGCGTAGAAAAATCGGCGACCCTCTGCCTGGGACGCCGTCGAGTTGCGAGTCACCTTGATAGGTTACCTTGCCCCTCGGGGTCCGCACCTCCGCTTCGACAACCCGGCCGGTATTGAGGTCGAAAATCCGCACGAGCGTGGAAGGATCATTTGGTTTAACCAAACCGCGCTCGATGGCAAAAGGGGCGACGCCGGAAAGCATGTTGCCGCTGTTCGGCATAGTGTCGACCAGGTCGCGGCTCACCGAGACTTGCGCAAACAGGTACTCGACATCAATGCCGCTGCGCTGCGACGGTCCCACTAGAATCACCTTGCTGGTTTGATCGTCGCCTCCGCCGAGGCCGTCGATCTGTCGCACGTCGGGCGAGCCCATCGTGGCCAGCAATACGCGATCGCGGCGTGCCACGTCGGATGGGAGGTCCGCCGCGAGGAAGTAAAGCCCTTTGGAAGAGCCTCCGCGCATCAGCACGCACGGGATGCCACGTTGGAGCATTGTGTGGAGCGGGTCTGGGGGTTTAGGGTTTGGCGTTCCGCGATTGAAGTGATTCTGGCCAAGATCGGCCGCCTAGAGAAATGCAAGTCGATACGCGATTCATGCACACCAATCATGAATGGGTCTTGGGCGAGCGCGTGTGGTACTGGCCCGATTGGCGCAATATGTCGGTTCAAGAGGCAATCTCCAGGTTGCTCCGAGGCCATGAAAATAGATTTCGATGGCATACAGGCTTTCGTGCTGATCGCGGAGGTTGGCGGGTTCGGCAAGGCTGCTGAACGCCTGCACCTTACGCAGACAGCGCTAACTCGGCGGATCCAAAAGCTCGAGAGCTATATCGGTGTCCGTCTCATCGATCGGACGACGCGGTCAGTTCAACTAACCGCGGTCGGCCGTGATTTTTTGCCGCATGCCGCGCGGATGGTGACGGACATGACCCTCGCGGTCAGTCGCCTGAAAGACATGTCGCGGCTCGGCCAGGGCAATATCACGATGGCGAGCATTCCTACAATGGCTCACCATGCGTTGCCCGCAGTGATCCAGAAATACGCCAGTCGTTATCCAGGCAATCGAATTCGCATCATCGAATCCGGGGCGTTCGAGGTCAATCGAACTGTGCTTCACGAAGAAGCCGAGTTCGGTCTCACCCTGGAACTCGAACGGCACGCCGAATTGCTGGAGCAGCGCGTACTGCGGGAGCCGTTCATGTTCTTCTGCCACGAGGAGCATTTACTTGGCAGTAAGAAGACTGTGAGCTGGAAGGATCTCAAAGAGGCGGAGCTGATCATGATGAGCAGCCTCAGCGGCAACCGCGTACTGCTTGATCACCAACTGGCGAGGAAGCGGCTGAGCCTGAGCGGCAAGTACGAAGTGGAACATTTGTCCACCGCGATTGGGCTGGTGGCCGCGGGTGTGGGCACCGCGATCCTGCCTTTCTCGACCATTCAGGAGGGCACCTATCCCGGAGTGCGCCGGATTCCCCTGATAGGACCGGTGGTCAGGCGTACTGTCATCCTGATTCGTCGGAAGGGCGTCACGCTGTCTCCGGCGACGCAGGCATTCTACGACCTGCTCGCAGAACAACTGGCAGCAGCGTCGCGACGGCCCCTCGCGTGAGTCTGCCTGCTTGACCCTGGCCGAATTCGAGCAGCACGATCAATCCATTAATATTGAGTCCATGAGTCGGAATCTCGCTGGACCTGTGGCGACCGGCCGGATGCTGTGGTGTTCGGCCGAAATCGATGACAATCTGAATAGCGGCAAGACTTGGACACGCGTACGCTCTAGGCACGCATTCGTTTCATCGCCTGATCGCGCGCGACCTCGCGCACGTGCGAGTTCGTTTCCGCTGCAGGAAGGCGGAAGCGAGGGACCGGTGGCACAATAAGGATCGGAGCACGCGATGGACAAAATGGCCGCAGCTTCCATTGCAGGCAAGGAACTCCCGGCGTCGGGCCGATTCTGGCCCGAAGGCTGGTGGCGGATCATGGAAATCCGCATCGGGATCATTCCATTGCCGGTGTTCGTCCTCATGGGAGTATTGATCCTGGTCTTCGTCGCGACCGGCAAGATCTCCTCTGAAATTTCGATGGCCATCGTCGTCTTTTCGTTCTTCGGCTTCCTGTGCGCCGAGATCGGCAAGCGCATTCCGGTCATCCGGAACATCGGCGCAGCCGCCATCTTCGCCACGTTCATTCCGTCGGCACTCGTGTATTACAAGGTGCTCCCGGAGCCGATCATCAAGATGACGACTGAGTTCACGAAATCGTCGAACTTTCTCTATCTGTTCATCGCGTCGATCATCGTCGGCAGCATTCTGAGCATGAATCGCAAGGTGCTGATCAAAGGGTTCATCAAGATCTTCATTCCACTCGCGGTCGGCTCGATTGCGGCGATGATCGTGGGTACGCTGGTGGGTACCGTATTGGGGCTTGGGACCTACCACACGTTCTTCTACGTTGTCGTGCCCATCATGGCCGGTGGCGTGGGGGAAGGCGCCATTCCGCTGTCGGTTGGCTATGCAGAGATCCTCCATCAGGATCCGGGCGAGCTGTTCGCGACGATATTGCCCCCGGTAATGCTGGGAAGCCTCACGGCGATCCTGTTCTCGGGGATGCTGAACTTTGTGGGCAAGCGCTATCCGCGGCTGACGGGAGAAGGCCGCTTGCAGCCGGATGAAGACGACGAGATGGATCCGAATCAGGAGGAAATCACCGGGCACATGGATGTCACGCATATCGCGGCCGCCGGTGTCACGGCCGTTACGCTCTACGCATTGGGCGTCATGTGTCAGCGTCTGTTCGGCTTGCCGGCGCCCGTGGCGATGCTCTTCCTCGCCGTCATCGTCAAGCTCACGCAGGCCGTGTCGCCGCAATTGCAGCAAGGGGCGTTCGTCGTCTACAAGTTCTTCTCCACGGCGGTAACGTATCCGCTGCTGTTTGCAATCGGCGTTGCGCTCACGCCGTGGGACAAGCTGATGGCTGCCTTCACGCTCCCGACGCTCGTCACGATCATCTCCACGGTCGCAACGCTCATGGGAACGGGATTCCTGGTCGGCCGCTTCCTCAAGATGTATCCGATCGAGACCGCAATCATCAACGCCTGCCATAGCGGACAGGGCGGGACCGGGGATGTGGCGATTCTTACCGCGGCCAATCGGATGCAGCTGATGCCCTTCGCCCAGATTGCCACGCGGATCGGCGGGGCGATCACCGTCACGCTGGTGCTGATCGCCCTCTCCCGCGTTTCCTGAGCGGGCCGCGAACCTTCGGGAACGTTCGTGATTCCCGCGGGTTGCGTCGGCGCGTGTGACGCGTCGAGTCGGGCAGGGTTGCTAACCGGGTAACAGGAGACAGTCATGGTGAGATCAACGTGGCGACGTTGGCGACGGCCCGCGCGTTGGGTTGGCGCTACGCTGGCGCGCTGTTGCATCCGCGCGTCGTTGGTCTGCGTCCTGCTCGGTGTGCTCTGCCTGCAGGCGACGGCCCAGGAGGTCATTCGCTTTCCGGCGAAGGGAGAAGTGCCTCCAGGCTATCCGGCGCAATACGGGGCAATCATCGCCGCCGCCGAACGGGAGGGGCAGCTCCTCATTCATTCGACGACGGACAGCCGCATTGCCGCCCCGCTCATCGACGACTTTCAGACGCTCTATCCCCGGATCGAGGTGCGCTATCAGGACATGAACAGCAACGATCTCCACAACGTCTACCTGGGGGACTTGCTCGCCAGTCCCACGACGGCAGATGTCCTCTGGAGCTCCGCGATGGATCTGCAGCTGCAGTTGGCGAGCGCCGGACAGGCGCAGGCATACGACTCACCCGAGATCGCCGGCATTCCGGCGTGGGCCCTGTGGAAGAACGTGGCGTTCGGCACGACGTTCGAGCCGATCGCCATCGTCTACAACAAGCGACTTGTCGCTCCGGACGAGATTCCGCAGTCGCACACCGATTTGGCACGTCTGCTCACCGACAAGCGCGACCGATTCGCCGGCAAGGTTGTGACATATGACATCGAAAGATCGGGCGTGGGCTTTCTCCTCGCGACCCAAGACGACCAGGCATCGCGAGAGTTCTGGCCGCTGATCAAGGTGCTGGGTGGCGTCGGCGCCCATCTCGTGCCGACCACCGAGGCGATCCTGACGCGCGTCGCCAAGGCCGACGAGCTCATCGGTTACAACGCCATCGGGTCCTATGCCTACATCGAGGCGAAACGAGATCCGGCGATCGGTTACGTATACCCGCGCGATTACACGCTGATCGTCACGCGCATCATGTTGATCGGCAAGAAGGCGGCCAACCCCAACGCCGCGAAGCTGTGGGTCGACTTTCTGCTGTCCAAGCGCGGCCAGACGGTTCTCGCCAATCGCGCCAACCTGTTTTCGCTGCGCACCGACGTTGAAGGTGCGAACTCGGCTGCCGCACTGGGGAAGACACTGGGGCAAAGCGCGAGACCCATTCCACTCGGTTCGGAATTGCTAGCGTCGTTTGCCGACCGCGCGAGGCGACCGGCGTTCCTCAGCCAATGGCAGAACGCTATCGGTGCGAAGCAATGAAGCCGGCGAGGTCAGTGTCGGATTCGTTCGCAAACCGTCGCCGGAACGGACGCTCACCGAGGTTCCGGCCTGTTGTAACCTATGTTTCCGGATAAGGACTCATGGCGACGATGGACCTGACCCAACAGTCCTGAGGTTGGGAAGTCTCCGGCGGCGCCACCACAACATTTTCCAACGGAGGTATCCCATGCAATCGCTCGATCAAACGTTGCCCGTCGCAGGCATCGATATCGTCGCGGGAGCAGGCGACCGTGGCCGGCGCATCAAGGCAATCGTGGGCGCCTCGTCGGGCAATCTGGTCGAGTGGTACGACTTCTACGCTTACGCCTTCACGTCGATCTATTTTGCGGCTGCGTTTTTTCCAGCCGGCGATACGACGAGCCAGCTGATGGCGACGGCGGGTATCTTTGCCGTCGGGTTTTTCATGAGACCGCTGGGTGGCTGGCTGTTCGGATGGATCGCCGACACGCACGGTCGCAAGAATTCGATGGTGATCTCGGTGCTGATGATGTGTGCCGGCTCGCTGTTGATCGCCATTCTGCCAACCTACGCGACCATTGGTGCCGCGGCGCCCGTCCTGCTGCTGGTCGCGCGCCTGGTGCAGGGACTTTCGGTCGGTGGCGAATACGGGACCGCCGCGACCTACATGAGCGAGGTCGCCGGCAAGGGCCATCGCGGCTTCTATTCGTCTTTCCAGTACGTGACACTTATCGGCGGGCAGCTTCTGGCGCTCCTGGTTCTGGTGGCATTGCAAGCGTGGCTGTCGGTGGACGAACTGAAGGCCTGGGGCTGGCGGATCCCCTTCGTCATCGGAGCGGTGACTGCCGTCGTGGCGATGTATCTGCGCCGCTCGCTCGTGGAGACAGGGTCCGAGTCTGCGATGCACAGCAAGGAAGCGGGCTCGCTGCGCGGCTTGCTGAAGTACAAGCGCTCGGTGCTGCTGGTGCTTGCTTTCACAATGGGCGGCTCTCTGTATTTCTATACGTTCACCACTTACATGCAGAAATACCTGGTCAACACCGCGCACATGGATGCCAAGACGGTGAGCTTCGTCATGACGTGCGTGCTGGTCATCTACATGCTGCTGCAGCCGGTGTTCGGCGCCCTCTCGGACCGGATCGGCCGCAGGAACAACATGCTTTTGTTCAGTGGAATCGCGACGCTCGCGTCGGTGCCGCTGCTCGGCTCCCTCGGACAGGTATCGAGTCCGTACGTGGCGTTTGCGCTCGCGCTGGCCGCCCTCGTGATTGCCTCTTTCTATACGTCGATCAGCGGCGTGGTGAAGGCGGAGCTGTTCCCGGGCACGGTGCGCGCACTGGGCGTGGGTTTCACCTATGCGGTCGGCAATGCACTGTTTGGCGGCACGGCGGAATACGTGGCGTTGTCACTGAAATCAGCGGGCCACGAAGCGTGGTTTGCCTGGTATGTGACCGTCCTCGTTGCAGTGGCATTCGTGGCGTCGATGCTGATGCCGGACACGAGGCAGAGAAGTTACCTCGACGGGACGTGGGAGTCCGGCTCCTCGCCTGCGCCAGGTCGCTAAAGGCGGCACCTGCATCGACAGCGTTTGCCGGTTACCACGCTTACTACGCAAGTCGACGCGCCTCGCCGGCGTTGATGCTGGTCGTGGAGGCGTTGCGGCCTCCAGAAAACCCGTGAATGCGTCTGGCCGTTGGAATGTTCAAGGCGGATGTTCAGAAAGGTGTCTTGGCGCAGAATCGCGTTTGAAGTAATCAGGTGAGCCCACGACGTGCACGGCGATTAGGCCGCCCAGGGGCAGCGCAATCATGTCCTCAGACGCGTTGATCACCCACGACGGCCCTGTCTACCCCGAGCGCGCTCGTATTGGACGTCGCGTCGCTGCACGGCATCCAGGTATTCCAGCATTGTTTGATGTGCTCGTTTGACCAATGGGGCGGACAGCGGCTCCGACCCGACGGCGGTTTCGCCGCGGACGTAGTGATCGAGGACTTGGGACGCCGCAGCGACCGGCACCTGATACTGCGTTGCGATGATCGGCGCCTGACGGGTGCGTTCGGCGATGCGCCAGTCGAGGTCAACGGCAATGTGCGCGATTCCCATCAGCGTTCCGGTCGAGATTGGAGCAGCCGGCGCGATCGAAAGGTTCGGCGCGCTGCGGGCCATCTGCGGTATCGCGCGGCTCTTGACGGGCAGTGCCGCGATCGTTCGGGGCGTCGTAAGAAGTGCTGACGTCCATGTGGGCGCCGTAGCATCGCGTTGCGTCAGCGGATCGACCAGCCCGAAGGTCTCGCGCAACGAGCTGATGATGGACGTGTGGTCAAACGTCTGGTTGGGGAATATCTGCGAGCCGAGGCCGATCGGCAGCCACGGCGAGACCAGCATCGCCGGCACCCGCACGCCATAGCTGTCGAAGGCGCAGTCGCCGGGGCTGGCCGCGCGCTGGTGACTTAGCGGTGCATCGCCCGGTGGAACGGCCTCATGCGGCGCGATGTGATCGAAGAAGCCTCCGTGCTCATCCCATGTGACTAGAAGCGCACTGGCGGTCCCAATCGGGCTTTGGAATATTGCGTTGTACACGTACGTGATGAGCTTTTCGCCGGCGCTGACCGCGCCGAGCGGATGCTGCGAATTCCCACTGGCGAAGTTGCCGAGCGCGGCGTAGTTCGGTTCAATGAAGGTGTACTCCGCCGCATCTTTCGTTTGCAGGTCGGTCCACAGCAGTTGCATCGGCCGAAAGAACTCATCCAGCTTCTCGACCATGCCACGCAGGCTCAATACCTGAGGGAAGGTATCGCCGCGGTAGACCCGCCACGTCCCACCCTTGGCGACGAGCTGCTCAAAGATGTGCAGATGATCGAATCGCAGATATTGACCCGGTTGCGTAACGGCACCGATGGTCGCCAAGTTCCCAAGGCTGTTGTCGAGTCCTGCGGATGAGCCGGCATGGGCGAACAGCCGATTGGGCCATGTCGGACCCGGCATCGACGAGAACCAGTTGTCAAAAAGCAGGCCGTTCTTTGCCAGCTTGACGAGCGTCGGGATCGCCGACGGCACAAAGCCCTGCAACCCGGCTCCAATGAATCCGGTCATGGCGCCGCCGGTGATCTGATCTCGCACGCTTTCAAAATCGTGCGGCGGATCGGTCGATAGGCGGTTCGGGGCGCCCGGCTTGAAGTGGAACGATGCGGGTGCTTGCGGCACGCCGGGCATTCCCGAGAACGCGAAGAAGTGGTCGAACGACCGATTCTCGAGCATCAGAACGAATACATGGTCAATCTTAGCCATGGCCGATTTGTTACCAGCCTACAGAGCTATACTGCACTGGCCAAGCGCTCTATATTGTCGATCGAAGGTACTGGTACAGAGTCTCTCGACTGATTCCGTAGCTTCGAGCAAGCTCGGCCTTCGGCATACCGCTACGCGCGCACTCCACCAGCTCGGCCGTCTGCTCTGCGTTCAGCGCCTTTCTGCGGCCCTTGTAGACACCCTTTGCCTTGGCGATGGCGATGCCCTCACGCTGGCGCTCTCGGATCAGGTCACGCTCGAACTCCCCGAACGCGGCGAGCATTGTCATCATCAGCTTCGCCATGGGGTCGGCCTTCCCGGAAAACGTCAGGTGATTCTTGACAAACTCCACGGTGACCCCGCGGCCCGTCAGTTCGCGGACCGTCCGCAACAGGTCTTCGGCGTTACGGGCGAGACGATCCATCGAATGGACGACGAAAAAGTCGCCGTCCCGCGCGTATTCGAGCGCAGCCTGCAACTGGGGACGCTGTGTGTCCTTGCCGCTTGCCTTGTCGGTGAACGTGCGGTCCAGTTCGATCCCATCAAGCTGCCGCTCGGTGTTCTGGTCGAGCGTGCTGACACGGACGTACCCGATGCGATGGCCTTTGCTCATCAGATCTTTCCTCGATGCGTCGGCCGGATGGTCGAGCGTCAAGATAAGTCTAAGAGATGAGCTTACATTTGTCAAGAAACGCCGATTTGCACTCTATTCGGACGCGGTTTATCTCTGCAGGGAATGTCAGGATGGCGTCCACCCAAACTGGACGGCTACGTGTGGCGTGTCCCATTGCACGGTCCCACGAGCTGGAACGCGTCGACGCCCGGTGCGCTCGCGCACCCGTTAGTTGCCCTCGTGGTACTCGACTGGCCGAGATCAGCCATTAGCCGCCGGTCGGTGTCGTCGTCCAAGTGACCGGAAGCAGACGCTCATCGGTGCCTGGTGACGCGACTACAATGAAAATAGGGCACGCAGCGCGCTGCGGTTAGCGTACCCCGGTCGAGTTCGCGGCGCTTCATCGCAGGATTGGTGGCCAACGGCCGGCAAAAGACGAAACGGGCTGACCGGCGAGCATCTGACCGAGCTTCATCACACGCCTAGCGGTTCAATTCAACAATTTACTTACTGCTACTGCCGCATTTCCACTGGACTTTGCTAACTCGCACTTGGCACTGCAGCGGGGCAGCTCAGATCATCGAACGGCGCGGAGCTTAGCGGTTCAATTCAGATCAGGGGAATTCGGATGGCAAAGCGTGCGCGCGCAAATTACCTCTTCGCAACCCCAATTGTTGTTCTGCTGTTAATCAACGGCGGCGTGATCGCCGAAACGCAACAACAGCACGTGCATGATATGTCTCATGGCGTCATGCCGTTCGATGTAGCGAAGACCGTGCACATCTTCAAAATGACCGAGACCGGCGGCGTCGAACGTGTAGTTGTGAAGGACAAGAGCGCCACCGACCAAGTCCTCCTCATTCAACAACATCTCCGCAAAGAAGCTGGCCGCTTTCAGCAGGGTGACTATTCGGATCCGGCCTTGCTGCACGCGGCAAATATGCCGGGGCTCAAGGAACTTCAACTTGGCGCGAAGGGAGTCAAAGTTTCCTACTCCGAGCTTGCTGACGGTGCGGAGATTGCATTTAAAACAACCGATCCACATCTGCTGACTGCAATCCATCGCTGGTTTGGTGCGCAGTTGTCTGAGCACGGCTCGGACGCGAAGCCAGAATGAGAGTGTCGTGGTCTCGCGGATGTTTTGGCGTCCGGCAACACACAGGAGTAGGTGTCGGAGTGTCCGCCTTTTAGGGGCTGACCGCCTGCTTCGGGTCGATCTGCGACCGTCGATGATCTGGCTGAGTACGGCCAACTCCTGACGTTCAAGCTCGTCACGTCAGTTTCCCGTGAGCAGTCATTGACGAGGTGACTTGCAACTGCCGATCCCGCGCGGCCTTCGCCGCCGACGCCGGAAGTGATGGCGGAATTCGCGGCGCGCCAGCGCCACACGCACATGCCTACCGCGGGGCTAGTCGATCTCGGCGGTGGTGCCGGGCGCCGGCGTGAAACCCAGGTCGCCGCGGGCGAGTGCCTTCTCGCGTCCACCGAATTGTGCGAGCAGCTGGGCCTGTCGCCGCTTCGCGCGCGCGTCGGTCGCTTCCGGATCGAGCGCCAGGCGCAGCAGCCGTTCGCCTTCGGCAAGCGTCGCAGCAAGCTGCGCGTCGCTGGCAACGTCGATCAGTTCTTCCGGATCAGCATCAAGGTCGAAGAGCTGCGGCGGTGCCCCGACGTAGTGGCAGTACTTCCACTTGCCGAAGCGCAGCATGAACGCGCCCGCGAGGGAGCCGATCGCGTGATACTCGGCAATGACCGGCCGCGGCGAGTTCTCGCCGTTCGCCAGCGCGAACAACGATGCGCCGGGCAGCGCGCGTCCGCCGACGCGTGGCGGCAGGCCAACCGCTTCGAGGATCGTCGGCGCGCAGTCGATGTGCGACACCGGCGCGGCGACGACGCGGCCAGCCGGAACGTCGGGGCCGGCCATGATCAGGGGCACGCCGGCGCTTTCCTCGTATAGGGTGGACTTGCCCCACAAGCCGCGCGCACCGACGTTGTCGCCGTGGTCGCTCGTGTAGATCACGCGCGTGTTCGGCGCCAGTCCCGCGTCGCGCAGCGCGCGCAGCACGTAGCCGACGTTCTCGTCCATCGCCGACACGAGGCCGGCGTACCCGGCAATCGCCCGCTTGACATCGGCCTCGGACGCGAAGTGTGGATCGTAGTCGACGGTATGCGCGTACGTGTCGAGAAAAGGATGTCGCGGGCGCGCGTGCTTCGCATACTGCTTCGGCATCGGCAGATCCTGCTGCCAGTAGCGGTAGAACCACTGCGGCGGTGCGGTGAGCGGAAAGTGCGGGCACGCGAACGACACGAACAGCACCCACGGTCGGTCGGACCACTTCGGCGCCTCCTCGTGCAGCCATATCTGCGCGCGCGCCGCGATGTCGCGGTCGTACACCGTGTAAGCCGACTCACCGGGGCCGGCGCGCTTGGCCATCTTGTCGCCGCCCTTGCGCTTCGGGATGTTCTCGCGGACCAAGCCCTTCACGTCGCCGATGCCGTCGATGATGTGCATCGGCACGATTTCTTCGGAGAAGCCGTGGTCGTCGCCCGGACGGCCGCGAAAATGCAGCTTGCCAATCGAGACGACGCGATGCCCGGCGTCGCGCAGTGTGTGGTGCCAGCTCGGGATTGCGCCTTCGTAGCCGTCGGCGTTGTCCCAGTAGCCGATGTCGTGCACGAAGCGGCCGACGGCGAATGCGGCCCGCGCCGGTACGCAGATCGGGGAGGTCGTGTACGCTGCCGTGAAGCGCGTGCCGCCTGCGGCAAGCGTATCGAGGTTGGGCGTGGCGATGAAGGAATGGCCGGCGGCCCCGAGAAATTTCGGATTGTGCTCGTCGGACATGAGCACGAGCATGTTGGTGGCGCGCATGCGGAAAAGTATCGCATAGCCGCCGCGCTCGACACTACAGGTACGCCGGGGTAGCGTTGGCGGTTGCGAGACGCCGCGAGTGCGTCCAAGGAGGAACCATGAAGCGCCTGAACCGCATGCTCCTGCTGCTCGTGGTTTCCGCACTTTGCGCGCTGGATGCGAGCGCCCAGACGTATCCGAACCGTCCGATCAAACTGATCGTCGCCGATTCCGCCGGTGGCGCACCCGATCAACTCGGGCGCCTCATCACGGAGAAGCTTTCGAATAACGTGGGCCAGCCGGTCATCGTCGACAACCGCCCCGGCGCGGGCGGTGCGCTGGGCGCGGAACTCGCAGCGAAGTCGGCGCCCGACGGCTACACGCTGCTGCTGACGACGACGGCCATCTACGCGATCCTGCCAAACCTGCGCAAGAACCTGCCCTACGATCCGGTTAGGGATTTTGTGCCGATCACACGCATCGCCACCGCGTCGAACGTCCTCGTCGTGAACAATGAGCTTCCGGCGAAAAACATCGCCCAGCTGGTCAAGCTCGCGAAGGAAAGGCCCGGTGCGCTCAACTATGCGTCGGCCGGCGTTGGCACGCCGGCTCATCTGGCCGGCGAGATGCTGAAGCTGCTGGCCGACATCAATGTCGTGCACGTTCCGTACAAAGGTGCGGCGCCGGCGCTTGCGGACGTCATCGCCGGCTACGCGCAGTACATCATCACCTCCCCCCTCGCCGCGGGCGCGCATATGAATGGCGGCCGGGTGCGCGCGCTCGCGACCACCGGGACCGAGCGCAATCCAAGCCTGCCCGACTTGCCGGCGATCGCCGAGACGATTCCCGGCTACGAGATCACCCAGACGTGGGGAATCGTGGTCCCGGCGGGCACGCCGCCGGAGATCGTGAACAAGCTGAGCTCCGAGGTCGTAAAGGTGATGAACCAACCCGACGTGAAGGAGAAGGTGTTGGCGACCGGCGCGACGCCGGTCGGCGATTCGCCTGCCCAGTTCGAGGCGTTCATGGCGAAGGAGCGGCAGCGGTTGGGCGACGTCGTCGCCAAGAGCGGCATCGTTCTCACCGACTGACGACTGCATCCTTCGTCGAGGGTCGGCTCGACGGCTCCCGCGTTTCGGCGACCAGCTACGGAGCCGCACCGGCGGGGCGCGCAGCGTCCAACCGCAGTTGCCGCAGCCACCGGCCGCCCAGCATGCCTTGATACGCCCGAGCATGTTCCGCGCAAACGGCTAGGCATTGCAATCAGCAGTGAATTGCCCGCGGGCGTGAATCCTTGCTCCATCCCTCATACACCTATTCTGAGTCGACTGAGGCGCCCCGTCGCCGCAACTCGAACGGCGGCTTCGATCGGTTTCGGTGACCGGTTAGTTGAAGCATTGCCGAGGCTTCGGGTCGACTACGGCCCCTCGTTCATCCCGAATGCAGACGTTCGCCGCAACGTCTGCTGTCCGCAACCGCATCAGTCTCAGATCGGCCATAAGCGGTCGTTTACGCACTAGGCGTCACCGTCCTGTGAAGCTACCTCTTCTAGCCACGGGTACGCGCGGCTAGCGCTGAACCTTGACACTGGGTCATTGTTGGGCCGTGGCCGGTCGGCCATGACCCGTCGTTCTGTTAGATAGCCAATTTGCCAGCTAGCCTTCATCCCTTAAGGACTTCAGCCCGCAGCTGCAGCGATTGCGGGATCGTCAGCGCCAGCGCCTTTGCGGTCTTGGGATTGATCACCAGCTCGAACTCAGTCGGCTGCTCGATGGGAATGTCGCCGGGCTTGGCGCCTCGGAGAATGCGATCGACGATGGAAGCAATGCGACGGGCAGCAGCCCCGCCGACGGCGCCGTACGACAGGAGCTGACCTGCTTCCGGCATGCGGCGCCCTTCGGCGATAGTTGGCAGCGCGTGTTGCAGTGCCAGGCGGGCGATCTGCTCGCGGTTCGAACCGAACATCGGATCGCCGCGAACGATCAAAGCGTCGGCTCGGCCGTTCGCTATCTCCGTGATCGCCCCAGGAATCGCATCCGCGACCGTTATTTCGACAAAGTGCGGCTGCAGCTTGAGCGATGCGAAAGCACGCTCGTAGTCCTTCTTCACCTCATACCAGTACCGATTCGCGCGGTCGACGATCTCGCCGACGCGCGTGGCGCTCGGAATAAGCTCGCGAAGGATCTCCAGTCGCTTCACGGCGAGCTCGGGTGCAATAGTGGACCAACCAGTGATGTTTCCGCCGGGATGCGACATGCTGGAGACGAGGCCCAGTCTCACCGGATCACCGCTGATGGCAACTATAGGTATAGTGGTCGTCGCATTCTTGGCCGCAATCCCCGCGACGGCGCCATCAGTCCAGATCAGATCGGGATGGACCCGCACAAGCTCAGCCGCGAGGGCCGGTACGGCCTCGGACTTGCCCGCCGCCCCTCGCCGCTCGATGATGAGGTTTTCACCCTCGATCCATCCCAACTCGCGCATCGCCTCGTAGAACGGGCCCGGTTCGGAAGTGGAAAGCGTTCCGGCTGAGAGCATGCCGATCCGCCGCACCTCCTTGGCCTTCTGCGCCCGGACCACGAACGGGGAGCCGAGGCATGCGATAGTAGCCGCGCCGAAAAAGGTTCGCCGATCCATTACCGAATCATCTCGTCTGCATGGAGCAGCAGCGGTTGCGCGGCATAAGCAGCGAATGATGGGTAGACCGAAGCAAGGCTGAACGCGAGGATTGCTCTACGGAGCATCTTTTCTCCTCAAGGATGTCCTTCAGAACGCGCCTGACGCTACGCCGCTGCTGTCAGGTGGTCAAGAAAACCGGACGGGGGCGTGGCGCCCCTGCAACACGCTCTCGCGAGGGTTGCGAGCGACTGCTTTCCGTCTACCGAAACTTCCGCTTGGGGTCGATCTCAGCCGGTCGTGATGTCCCAGCTCAGGCAGTTGCCAACCGGTGCTTCTGGCGCCGCTGGCGGACTTGCCCATTTTCGATGCGTGGTGGGGCGCCAACGAAATATTTTGATTCGAGGAGCGCTTCGACGAGCGACGAGCAATCATTCCCATGAACAGACATTTGTGGGAATGATTCGACTTGCGCAGCGACCGAGGCCGTCTGACACTGCCTAACCGCCCTTCGAACTCGTTTAGAACTAAGAGGCCAATACCCAGTGAAGCCAACCCGCAATCCCGAATCCGTGGCCGGCGACTGGTACATCGACAGCGCGTGCATCGATTGCGGCGCCTCGCGCCACGTTGCACCCAATTTGATCGTCGAGCGACACGGCAAGAGCGTTTTCGCGCGGCAGCCGACGACACCCGAGGAGCAACTTGCCGCCTGGCGCGCGGTGCTCGTGTGTCCAACCGCGTCGGTACGCAGCGAAAAGAAGCAGGTACGCCCGCAAGCCCCCATCTTTCCACAGGAGCTCTGCGACGGCGTGTGGCGCTGCGGGTTCAATGCGCGCTCGTCCTTCGGGGCGCACTCGTACTTCGTCGCGCGCCCGAGCGGCAACCTCCTCGTCGATTCGCCACGCCTTGCGACGGAGCTCGTGAAGTGGTTCGACGACGCCGGCGGTATCGCGCATATCCTTCTCTCGCACCAGGACGATGTTGCAGACGCCGGCAAGTACGCAGAGCGGTTCGGCGCGCGGGTGTGGATCCATCACGACGATCGGTCCGCCGCGCCGTTCGCGACCGACCTCCTCGAAGGCGAGTGCACCCGCACGATCGCGCCGGGCCTCGTCGCGATTCCAGTGCCCGGACACACGCGCGGCAGCGTCGTGTACTCACTTGAGGATCGCGTGCTCTTTGCCGGCGACTCGCTCGCCTGGAGCATGCGCGAGCAAGACCTCGTCGCCTTTCGCGATGCATGCTGGTATTCATGGAGCGCGCTCACCGCTTCGCTCGCGAAACTCGCCGATTATCGCTTCGAGTGGCTGTTGCCAGGGCACGGGTGGCCGGCGCACTTGGCCGCAGAGGAGATGAATGCGCGGCTGCGCGAGCTCGTCACGCGCATGCGCGAGGGTTAGGGCCGCTCGCCGTCAGCTGCTGCGAACGGTTCAAGCGACCAGCGGTCGCGCCGTCGCCGACGATGACGTGGTTCATCATGCGATGTCCCGTCCGGTAGCCCCGCCATCGGCGATGTTACCGGCGCTATCCACAGCTCCTGAAGCGCCGGTCCCATCCCGCGGTACCGCGACCGCGCAAAGAACGTGCATCGGTCCCACTGAACGCACGCGTTCCAGATCCTCTTGCGAACGCACGAACAAGGAGCCCACGAAGCCGAGCGCGTTCACCGGTATCGGTTCGAAGCATGCGCGTGAGCGAGGGACGACGAGCATCCAGCTTCGTCGAACGAGCAAGTTGTACGGCGCCGACTGAAACTCTCCTTCTGCACCGGCCACGGCGGAAATGCCGCACCGATTAAGCAACTCGCGATAGACCGCGTGCAATACGGGAGCGGTTGCCGGCGGCACGATGCGTGCGAACGCATGCCTGAACGACAGTCGACAGCTGCTGAGCAACCGCTCCATCGGTACTACGTCTGGGCTCTCCGGTGCGAGCGGGAGCGGCACGAGCTGTAGGTGTTGGCGCGCTTGGCTGGCCCCGGCTTCGATGCCGCCGTTGTAGAAGCCGAGCCAATCGACTTCGCTCAGGCAGATGACGAGCGCCGCGAAATCATCCACGGTGAGCAGGCGCTCCTGGCGTTCGAAGCGCCGTGGGACGAGCAGCGCATGACCGGCGAGGAGCTGGAACTTGTTCAGCAGGATGTAATGTGAAGGCGCGAGGTCGGATACGAACAGGTCCGGGTCGTAGTCGCCGAGCGGATCCGTGGCCACCGGGCCATACCGCGCCTCGTCCTTGCGCGCAAGGCTCGACATCACGCGCACGACGAAACGGACGCCATGGTCATCGAGCAAGATGGTCTTAGTCTCGATCGGCTGTAGCGCACCGTTTGCCAAGGCGCGCCGGGTCGCCTCTTGGACGACGGACAGGGAAAACACAGAGCTATGTTCAACTCAGCCCAAGCAGCGGGAAATGGTCGCGGATCCGATCAGTATCGCTCGCTCAATCAAAAAGCGCTCGAAGGCGATTTCTCCAATTCGCGCATCAGGCGCTTCTGCCTCCACACATCCTCTGCCACCACGCAAGATTTCTCTAGTTGGCGACGCTTGTCGTCGCGGTGGGTACATTCGCTGTACGGCTACAGCAACGGACCTGCGGAGGCCATGCGGGTAGGAAAGGCAGTCGAGAAGAAGGTACGGCAGCGGTTCCGTGCGCCGCGCACCGATCCAGCGGTCAGACAAATGCCGGGATCACGATCCGCGCAAGGTCGTCGCCGCATTCGATGATGAGCGCCAGCGCAGGATGTCCGGGTTCGTTAGGGGTCGTGTCGTCGACGGCAGTGACGTGGCCTGTGAGTCGGAACATCAGCGTCGGCGTCATGGCGGGCAGTTTAAAGAGTGCGCGGTTCGCCTGTGGCTGGCAGTTTTGACAGGATGGCGCCTTTGCGCTGACCGGTGTCAGCCGCGCCGACGCGTGTTACCGCGTTGGGAGGAATGGAAGGACGAGCCCGCGAGCATCGACACGGGCGCCGATCCTGGCGAGCAGCAGAAACGAACCCACGAGCTTGCGATGTAGGAACATGGATTCGGGTGGTGGCGATCGCAGGAGGCGGCGCCGAAACGCGAGGTCAAACGTGAGGGCGCGCACACCCGCCGGCAGGTCAGAGTTCGGAAAATCGTCTGGGCCGACACGGCGAAGCGGCTCGCATACGAGAAAGATGACGTCGATCACCGCTTGCAGGCGTTCTGCGGAATCATCGGACGACGCGTACCCAATCCTAATTGCCTCGCGCGCGACGCTTTCGCGATCGTCGGCAATGACGCTGCGCGTAATGCGAGCGTAATTGCGGACGAGAGCCGCCTGCAGGCGTTGTGTCGCGCCGAAATCGAGAAGTACGATGCGCCGGCTGATACAGGTAGTTCGCGAAGTTGGGGTCTGTCTGCATGATGCGAAATTCGAACAACTCGCGAAACACGAGGCGCTCAAGTAGCGCTCCTACAGCATCACGCCGCGCCTGGGGCGCCTGCTCGAGTACATCGAGCGGTTCACCCTCAACGAAATCCATCGCCATGACCCGGCGCGTGGTCAGGTCCCAATGCACGCGCGGAACGAGCAGCGCTGGCTCGTCGGCGACCAGTTGCGCATAGGTTTCGAGAAAGCGAGCCTCGCTCAGGTAATCGGCTTCCTGTGCAAGCTGGCGCTTAGCCTCGACTGCCGGCAGAACAACGCGAATTGATACCTAGGCTGACGGACATGGTTTCCGCGTGCAAAGGCGTCGTCGAGCACCGGGGCAAGCTCTGGGGCGACTTGTCAGAGGGTGAGGGGAACATCGTGGCGACACGCGTTGGTGTCATCGCCCACGAGATCATCCGCACCGGCCGGTCAGCGGAAACCGGACAGACGTTGCATTGACCTTAAGGTGAGCGCCGAATCGATTGAAGCGACTGCTTACGACCCGTACCGGCCAGTCGGCTTGCTCCGAAGCGGACATTGAATGTTCATACCCAGGGGCGCGGGGAGGGGCGCATCCAAAGTACCGCTTGGTTGCTGCGCCCGTGTGTGGAATGTGGCCTGAGATTGCAGAATTTGGCGTGATATTTAGAGACATGAATGATCGGTTCGTTGCAATTGGATGGTTCGCGATTGGGCTTTACCCCCATCACGCCTCGCCCCGATAGCGCAGCGCATCGACGAGCAGGGAAAATGCGGGAGTCTGCTGGCGCCGGCTCGGGAAATACATGTGATAACCCGACATGGGCGCAGACCAATCGGCGAGCACACGCACCAGCCGACCTTTTGCCAGATGGTCTTTCACCACATCCTCGGGCAGATATGCGAGTCCCAGGCCCGCCAGTGCAGTATCAAGGTGAAGCGCGATCGTGTTGAACGCCAACTGTCCTTGAGGGCGCACCTTCAGTTCGCGCCCATTCTTCACAAACGGCCACGACCAAAAGCCGCCCGATGTGGGTAGGCGGAGCGCTATGCAATGGTGCTCCGCCAGGTCATGCGGCGTTTTGGGCTTGCTCTGCTTTTTAAAGTACGAGGGCGCCCCTACAACAATTTGGTCGAAGTCCGGACCTATGCGCACGGCGATCATGTCCTGGGCGACCTGCTCGCCCAGGCGAATGCCCGCATCGAAGCGATCGGCCGCAATGTCCGTGAGGCGATAGTCGTTGATGATCTCGATGCTTATGTCTGGGTAGCTCGGTAGGAGCTTCGCCAGCGCCGGCGCAAGAATTGTCTGCGAGGCGTGTTCGACCGAGGTGATGCGCAGCCTGCCTGCTGGCGTATCCCTCAGTTCGCTCAACGCTGCCAATCCGTCCTGGATGCCATCAAAGTGCGGGCCGATTGCGTTCAGCAATCGTTCGCCTGCTTCGGTTGTCGAGACGCTGCGCGTTGTGCGGATAAGCAGCCGCACGCCGAGCCGCTGTTCAAGTGCTCTGACCGTCTGACTCAAGGCAGGTTGAGAGACTCCAAGCGCTGCCGCCGCCCGAGTGAAGCTCTGTTGCCGCGCGACCGCCAGAAAGGCGACCAAATCGTCCACACTCTCCCGCGACATTGATAATCTCCACTTATAAGCTTTTTACGATTATAGCCACTATTCATATGGGTTTGCCACTGTTACTTTGGACGCACCGATCTGCAATGACACGTGAAGCAAACTAACTTACGAAGACGAGGCCAAGCCATGACATCAAATGACGAAACTGTTCGACCACTTGACCGACGCATCGTCGGAGATAACGAGCGTCGAGCATTCTTGAAGAATTCCGCTTTAGTTGGCGCAGCCGTGGCGATGGGTCCAATGTTGGGGAGCGGATCAGCACGGGCACAGCAGAACACAAGCGTTAAATCCACTGGACACGCAAAAATGAGAGAGCGAAAACTAGGAACGATGCAGGTGTCGGAGATGGGCGCAGGGTGCATGAGCATCAGCGCCAACTATGGACCGCCCGCGCCAATAGAGCAGGGTGTGAAAACAATCCGCAAGGCTTTTGAGAGCGGCGTGACATTCTTTGACACGGCGGAGGTCTATGGCCCCTACACGAATGAGCAGGTGGTTGGCGAAGCGCTCCAGCCGATTCGCGATCAAGTCAAGATCGCCACGAAATTCGGCTACGCAATCGACGGCACGAGCGCGTTGAACAGCCGACCAGAGCACATCAGGAAAGTCGTCGAGGAATCTCTCAAGCGCCTTCGAACCGATCGCATCGATCTTTACTACCAGCACCGTGTCGATCCGAACGTGCCGATTGAGGATGTCGCCGGTGCGGTAAAAGACCTCATCCGGCAGGGTAAGGTTTTACATTTCGGCCTCTCCGAGCCGAGCGCGAAAACCATCCGCCGCGCGCATGCCGTGCAGCCAGTTTCCGCGGTCCAGAACGAATACTCGCTGTGGACCCGCAATGTCGAGTTGAATGGTGTTCTTGCTACCTGCAACGAGCTGGGCATCGGCTTGGTGCCGTGGGCACCGCTCGGCGAAGGATTCTTAACAGGCAAGATCGACGCGACTACCCGTTTCGATCCGAAGACGGATTTCCGCTCTGGCTTTCCGCGCTTGTCGGCCGAATTCCTGCCCAGGAATATGGCGGTCATTGAGTGGCTGAAAGGCTACGCGGCTAAGAAAGGCGCGACCCCTTCGCAAATCTCGCTCGCATGGCTGCTGGCAAAGAGCCCGAACATCGTCCCGATTCCTGGCACGCGGAACGAGGCTCACCTGCTCGAAAATCTCGGCGCGCAGCGCGTTTACCTTACGGCGGTCGACGTGCAGGAGATCGAAACCTCGTTGTCCAGGTTTGTCATCTACGGCGACCGCATGGGCGAGGAGCATATGAGCCAGATCGACTACACGATCTGATCCCGCATCCAGGGACCTAGCGATCGGCAGACCCCGTCAACTCTGCCGGTGGCGGCGTCAAACGTCTACAACGGAGGGCCAGTAGCAGGTGAAACACAGGTGCAGGGCGCCGCCGTCATGGGCCTGTCGATGTGCCTCCCAGGTTCAACCATCACGGTCAAGGACGGCATCGTCGAGCAGAGCAACTTTGGCGACTTCACCGTGGCCCGCATTACCGATACGCCCGAGTTTGATGTTCACATCGTCCCCAGCGCCGAGGCCCCTACCGGCATGGGCGAGCCCGGCCTGCCGCCGCTGGCATCTGCGTTCGCCAACGCCGTCGCACGTCTGACCGACAAACCGTTGCGCCAGCTACCTTTCAGTCTGGGGTGCCCGGAACTGTTGCAGGTCCGTTATGAATGGAGTTGAAGCATGAGCAAGGTCTGGTTCATCACCGGTGCAGGCCGTGGCCTGGGCGTTGACATCGCCAAGGCCGCGTTGGCCGCCGGCCACGCTGTCGTCGCCACTGGCCGCGATCCTGTGAAGATCACCGCGGCGATCGGCGCCCACGACAACTTGTTGTCCGTGAAGCTCGACGTTACCCGCCCCGAGGACGCACTGACCGCGGTCGAGGCAGCCGTCGAGAGATTTGGCCGCATCGACGTTCTGGTTAACAACGCGGGCAACTTCTACGCCGGCTTCTTCGAGGAACTCTCCCCCGAGCAGGTCCGCAACCAAATTGAGACGCTCCTGTTCGGCCCGATGAACGTGACCCGTGCGGTGCTGCCGGCGATGCGCAAACAGCGCTCCGGCCTACTGCTCACTATCTCCTCAACCGCTGGCATCGCCGGTGGAATGTTCTGTACGGCATATGCGGCCGCGAAGTTCGGCATCGAGGGTTGGATGGAATCGCTCGCCCCAGAGATCGCGACCTTCGGCATCAGAACGATGCTCGTGGAACCGGGTTTCTTCCGCACCGAATTGCTCACCCTCGACTCCACGACCTTTGCCAAGTCGTCCATCGACGACTACGCAGAGCGCAGCAGGGAAACTATTGCCGCCTGGAGCAGCATGAATGGGAAGCAAGGCGGCGATCCTGCAAAGCTCGCGAACGCTCTCGTGCAGCTCGCCGGACTAGAGGAACCTCCCGCACGCTTTGCCGCCGGCGCTGACGCTGTGCTGACCTTCGAGACGAAGGCCAATACCCTACTTGCGCAGGCCGACGCCTACCGCGGCCTGTCGTCCTCCCTCGCGCACGATGACGGCCGACCATGCAGGGCCGGGCGCGGCGGCTCCATGACCAAGGAGGATCACTGTTGGTACCCGAGGTGCGCAGCATAGACAGGAAGAAGCGGACGCTCATCGTCGCATCGGGCGGCGCCGTCCTTGTGATCGGCGCCGCCGGCGTCTTCACCCTCATGGCGGTGAAAGACCAGACTTACGTCCCTAGTGCCCCCTACGAGCCGCAGGGCGAGCTGAACAGCGAAATCGCGGTCGTCTACTACTCGCGCTCTGGCCACTCAGAGGCCGTCGCCCGAGAGGTCGCGCGAAAGTTCAACGCGCCGATCACCCGGATCGACGCCGACTACCCGCGCGACTTCTCGGGGCAGCGCAAGGCAGTATCGGACGCGAGGGCGCAGGCCCTTCCACAGATCAGGATTGAGCCCATCGATCTCGCTCGGGCGCGCCGAGTGTTCCTCGTATCACCCACCTGGATATTCCGTCCGGCGACCCCGCTCTGGGCTTACGTGGAGCAGGCCGCCCTGCCAAGCAAGGAGGTGGTGCTCGTCATGACCGGCAATAGCCGCTTCGAGCAGGCGGAGGTCCATGCGTTCGCGAAGCGTGTCGAGGCGCGCGGCGGTCGCCTCATCGGCCACGTCTTTCTGCGCCGCGGTCGCATATTCTGGCAGAAGAGCCGTGAGGAACTCCTGAAGGACGTACGAGCGGAGGTGGAAACATTCAAGTGATCTGGGCCAGCCCGTCGTCACCGCCGGTGAGCGTGAAAGGCGAGCGACCGGCATAGACCCATGCTTGCGAATGGCCGCTGTTGGCCGGCAGTGTGAGTGCAACGGCCGCGCCAGGAAGCTGTCGTGGCGAGCGAGGCTTCGGTGGTACCTTCGCGGCATGCGGCGCGCAGCCCGCGGAACTAGTTGCTGCGGGCGCCGTGCGTGCGCCGCAGCGGGGCGTCACTGATCGGACATAATGCCGCGTCCGAACAATGTGATCCGGGGAGCTGC
>Ga0207650_10000324_pt1 | contig 46570 bp, 42 predicted proteins | sample KBSS63metaG_FD_184325 | JGI IMG/M metagenome (GOLD analysis project Ga0207650, IMG submission 184325) | Switchgrass rhizosphere microbial communities from Kellogg Biological Station, Michigan, USA - KBS S6-3 metaG (SPAdes) (version 2) | ecosystem: Host-associated > Plants > Roots > Rhizosphere...
AGATGGATACGCGGTATGTCTGGGAGGACAACGGCCGCGTGGTCGTGCATAACGCCGATGGCAGTCAGGAAGTGTATGTCCACGATGACCGCGCACGGCTGGTGCAGCGCATTGATCCGGACGGCGCTCAGCACTTCAAATCCTACGACGCCAAAGGCCGGCTGACGGTCGAGCAGGATCCGCTCGGGGCGGTGACGGCGTATCAGTACGACGATGCCGGACGCTTGGTGGCGGTGTTTCCGGGAGAGGACGCGCCGACGTCCTACGAGCATGACAATGGCTTCGTACGGGTTGTAAGACGTGGTGAAGCGGTCTGGAAGTACGAGCGTAACGATCAGGGCGACGTGACGCGTAGGACCGATCCCGATGGTGAGGTGACGGACTACAGCTACAACAAATACGGGCAACTGACGGGGGTTTGGTATCCCGACCACAGTTGTCATCGGCTGGTGTGGAACGAACGCGGTCAGCTCATTGAAGAGCAACTGCCCAATGGCGACACCAAGCGCTATCGCTACGATGATCTGGGCCGCCAGATTGCCCGCGAGGATGAACAAGGCGCGCTGACCCAATACCAATGGGACAGCGTCGGCCGATTGATTCGCATCGTGTTGCCAGGCGGTGCCACGCGAGAATACAGCTACAACCCCTACGGAAAAATCACCGCCGAACGCGACGAACTCGGCCACGTCACCCGCTACGAATACGCCGACGGCCTACACCTGATCAGCCGCCGCCTCAACGCCGATGGCAGCCAGGTCAAATACCGCTACGACAACGCTCGACTGCTGCTGACCGAAATCGAAAACGAAGTCGGCGAAACCTACCGGCTCAACTACCACCCCAACGGCCTGATCCAGCAGGAAATCGGCTTCGACGGCCAACGCACCGCCTACGTCTACGACCTTAACGGCAACCTTCAGGAAAAAACCGAACACGGCGACGACGGCCGTCAGCTAGTTACCGTTTACGAGCGCGACCACGCCGGCCGACTCGTACGAAAAACCTTACCCGACGGCAGCACGGTCGATTACGCCTACGACCGCCAAGGCAACCTCCTCAGCGTCGACGACGGCCACTGGGCGCTGGCCTACGAGTACGACGCCCAAAATCGCCTCACCGGTGAGCATCAGGGTTGGGGCACCTTGCGCTATGGCTATGACGCGTGCGGCCAGCTGCAACACCTGCGCCTGCCAGACAACAACCGACTGGTGTTCAACCACGCCAAAGGTGGTCATTTGGCGACAGTTGAGTTGAATGGCGAAACGCTGACCTCGCACCTCTTCAAATCCGGCCAGGAGCACCAACGCCAACAAGGCCAACTCCTCAGCCACTACCACTACGACGACCAACACCGCCTGCACGCCCACACCGTCACCCAACAGGAAAACCACCTCTACCAACGCCACTACGATTACGACAAATCCGGCAACCTCACCCGCCTGAACGACACCCGCAAAGGCGAACACCACTACCGCTACGACCCACTAGCCCGCCTCACCCGCGCCGACCATTCGCAAGACCTGCAAGAACGCTTCGGCCACACCCCTGCCGGCAATCTACTGATGCACGACCGCCCCGGCCCGGACATTGTGGCGGGCAATCGGTTGATGATTCAGGGCGACCGGCATTACGACTATGACGCCTTCGGCAACCTGATCCGTGAACGGCGCGGCAAGGGCCATCAACTCGTTACCGAGTACCGCTACGACTGCCAGCATCGCTTGATCGGCCTCACCCAGCCCAACGGCCAAACCGCGAGTTACCGCTACGACCCGTTTGGGCGACGCATCAGCAAAACCGTCGATGGCATAACGACCGAGTTTTTCTGGCAAGGCGACAAACTCATCGCCGAACACCATGCGGATCGCCATCGCAGTTTTATCTATGAACCGGACAGCTTTCGGCCGCTGGCGCTGCTGGAAGGCTTCGGCCCACAAGACACCAAGCCCTACCACTACCAACTCGACCACCTCGGCACGCCGCAGGAACTCACAGCTCCTGATGGCGAAATTGTCTGGTCCGCCCACTACCGCGCCTACGGCCAAATCAGCCGCCTCGACATAGGAAAAATCGACAACCCGCTGCGTTTCCAAGGCCAATACTTCGATCCGGAAAGCGGACTGCACTACAACCGCCATCGCTACTACAATCCGGATATTGGTCGTTACCTGACGCCAGACCCGGTGAAGCTGGCGGGTGGGATCAACGCCTACCAGTACGCGCCCAATCCTACGGGGTGGGTGGATCCGTTGGGATTAACTTGCGTCTCCGGGAGGTGCCCTGGACAAAGAGACGAAGCGTTAGCGAAAAAACATGGCCCCACCTCCCCGGAGACTAGTGGCGCTATCCGCTCATCAACATATGAACAGGCCGCAAATAAAGCACTAGATTGGCTGCTTGAAAATAACTTCCGCGCAGAAAAGCCAACTCCAGGAAGATTCGGTCCACGCAAAGGGGAGCCAGTGGGAATGCAGACAGCCGACGGTAAGACTGGTTACCGGGTTGAGCATGACAATAAGAATGGCGCCCATATAAATGTTTGGTCTGCGAAGAAAAAAGGACCACACTACCTTTTTGACGCCAGCCCAAAAACCGTATTCAAATTGACTAAAAGGTTCGCGAAAAAATGAGTTACTTTGATGACGAGCTAATTAAAGAGCTTAAGGCCCACAACATCCCCTTTAATATTCTATCTGTGAATAACCACAATTCTATCGTTAGAGAAATCAATGAGCGCATACCTTTCTCAGGAAGCAAAATCGCTTGGAGCAAATTAAAAAAGAGCATTAGCTTTGAGGATGAACTTCCGCACGCAGCGAATTCGCAACTCGCCAAGGAAATAAAAAATGTAGCAACCGACGAAATAGTTATTTTAGGCGATTCGGTTTGTGATGAGGCTTACATCATACATTCCGAAGACTTAGAAGAAGCACTCAGATTTTTTTCAGAAATACCACAGCACACCTATATAACATCTAAGTCATTGGAATGGATTGCATGCATCTCATTCGAAGGACAATTGAACTTCGCTAATCTTGTCTCAGAATAAAAATTCGGGCCCTTGTTAAATCACTCCCATGGCTTGAGCCACAAAGATGGTCGCAGATCTGAACAACCATGAAACATGAAAAAGTTAGAATACTGCAGCACACCAAAACAAAAAAAACAATAGCTAGACGCTTTCCAAAGCTCGTGTCAAGGCACGCCATGAGCATGACAATTCCTGCCAGCAAACCCATCCGCTTCCTGAGAGACCGCCGCAGCACGCGTTATCAGGTCGATACAGCGGACCGCTGACACCCCACTCATTTGCCCCCATCCCCCATGTCTGCTAGTGTCGCGCCGGTTTACCGTCTACCGGAATAGCCGCCATGGCCCGCAAAAAAGTTGCACTCGATTTCGAACAATCCCTCGCCGATCTGCAAACCCTGGTCGAGCGTCTGGAGAACGGCGAGTTGTCGCTGGAGGACTCGCTGACAGCGTTTGAGCAAGGCATCGGCCTGACCCGTGACTGCCAGAGCGCGTTGGCGCAGGCCGAGCAAAAGGTGCAGGTGTTGCTCGAGCGTGACGGCGAGTTGGCCGAGGAACCTTTCGATGCGGAACAGCCGGAATGATCGACGCGTACCAGGCCAGTAGCCAAGCCCGGGTGAATGCGGCGCTGGAGCCCTTGTTTGTTGCGCCAAGCCCGGAAATGAAGCGTTTATACGAGGCCATGCGCTACAGCGTGATGAATGGCGGCAAGCGTGTACGCCCGTTGCTGGCGTATGCGGCCTGCGAAGCACTGGGCGCGCCCGCCGAGCAGGCCAATGGTGCGGCGTGTGCGGTGGAGTTGATCCACGCCTATTCCCTGGTGCACGACGATCTGCCGGCGATGGACGATGACGATCTGCGTCGCGGCCAGCCGACCACCCACAAAGCCTTTGACGAAGCCTATGCGATTCTGGCCGGCGATGGCCTGCAAAGCCTGGCGTTCAGTGCCTTGCTGGACCCGCGCCTGAGCAGTGTCAACGCCGAGATCCGTCTGCGCATGGTCACCGACCTGGCCCTGGCCGCCGGTCCGGCCGGCATGGTCGGGGGGCAGGCGATCGACATGGGCTCGGTCAGCCTCAAGTTGGATCAAACCGCCCTCGAACACATGCACCGCCACAAGACCGGCGCGCTGATCGAGGCCGCCGTGCAGTTGGGCGCCCTGGCCAGTGGTCGTGCCGACGCGGCCCAATTGGCGGCGTTGCAGACCTATTCCCGAGCCATCGGCCTGGCGTTCCAGGTGCAGGACGACATTCTCGACGTAGAAAGTGACACCGCAACCCTGGGCAAACGCCAGGGTGCCGATATCGCACGGGATAAACCGACGTATCCGGCACTGCTCGGCCTGCAAGCCGCCAAGGCCTATGCCCTGGAACTGCGCGATCAGGCCCTGGACGCCCTGCGACCATTCGACGCGGCAGCCGAGCCATTGCGTGACCTGGCGCGGTATATCGTCGAACGCCGCCACTGATAAAGGCCGCATATCGGCCAACTTCGGTGCTCTGCGTGGGCAGTTTGCGATGCTTGAGGTAAACTGCCGCCTCTTCTTATACCTATAACGATTCGCCTGATGCCCACGACGTTTCAAGAGATTCCCCGCAAGCGCCCGTCCACGCCCCTGCTCGACCGTGCTGCCACGCCGGACGGCCTGCGTCGACTGGGTGAAGCCGAGCTGGAAACCCTGGCCGATGAACTGCGCCTGGAATTGCTCTACACGGTCGGCCAGACCGGTGGGCATTTCGGCGCGGGCCTGGGCGTCATCGAGCTGACGATCGCCTTGCATTACGTGTTCGACACGCCGGACGACCGGCTGGTGTGGGACGTGGGTCATCAGGCGTATCCGCATAAAATCCTCACCGGCCGCCGCGAGCGCATGGGCACTCTGCGCCAGAAGGACGGCGTCGCCGCCTTCCCACGTCGCTCCGAGAGCGAATACGACACCTTCGGCGTCGGCCACTCCAGCACCTCGATCAGCGCAGCACTGGGCATGGCGATTGCCGCCCGTCTGCAAAACAGCGATCGCAAGGCGATTGCAGTGATCGGTGATGGCGCGCTGACCGCCGGCATGGCGTTTGAAGCGCTGAACCATGCGCCGGAAGTGGACGCCAACATGTTGGTGATCCTCAACGACAACGACATGTCGATTTCGCGCAACGTCGGTGGCTTGTCCAATTACCTGGCAAAAATTCTCTCCAGCCGTACCTACGCCAGCATGCGCGAAGGCAGCAAGAAAGTGCTGTCGCGCCTGCCCGGTGCGTGGGAAATTGCCCGGCGCACCGAAGAATATGCCAAGGGCATGCTGGTACCCGGCACGCTGTTCGAGGAGCTGGGCTGGAACTACATCGGCCCGATCGACGGTCATGACCTGCCCACCCTGATCGCCACGCTGCGCAATATGCGCGACCTCAAGGGCCCGCAGTTCCTGCACATCGTTACCAAGAAGGGCAAAGGCTTCGCCCCGGCGGAAGTCGACCCGATTGGTTACCACGCCATCACCAAGCTCGAACCACTGGACGCCCCCGCCGCCGCGCCGAAAAAGCCCAGCGGGCCAAAGTATTCCGGTGTGTTCGGCGAATGGCTATGTGACATGGCCGCCGCCGACCCGCGCCTGGTAGGCATCACCCCGGCGATGAAGGAAGGCTCCGACCTGGTGGCGTTCAGCGAGCGTTTCCCGCTGCGCTACTTCGACGTGGCCATTGCCGAGCAGCACGCGGTCACCTTCGCCGCCGGCATGGCCTGTGAGGGCGCCAAGCCGGTGGTGGCGATCTACTCCACGTTCTTGCAGCGCGGCTATGACCAGTTGGTACATGACGTCGCGGTGCAGAACCTCGATGTGCTGTTCGCCATCGACCGCGCCGGTTTAGTCGGCGAAGACGGCCCGACCCACGCCGGCAGCTTCGATTTGTCTTATCTGCGCTGCATCCCCGGCATGCTGGTGATGACGCCGAGCGACGAAAACGAACTGCGCAAGATGCTCAGCACCGGTCACCTGTACAACGGCCCGGCCGCCGTGCGCTACCCGCGCGGCAACGGCCCGAATGCCGTAATCGAAAAAGACCTGGAGCCAATCGAGATCGGCAAAGGCATCGTGCGGCGCCAAGGCAGCAAGGTCGCGTTCCTGGTGTTCGGCGTGCAATTGGCCGAAGCGTTGAAAGTCGCCGAGAAGATCGACGCAACCGTGGTCGACATGCGCTTCGTCAAACCGCTGGATGAAACCCTGGTTCGTGAGATTGCCGGCAGCCATGAATTGCTGGTGACCGTCGAAGAAAACGCCATCATGGGCGGTGCCGGTGCGGCGGTCAGTGAGTTTTTGGCGCGGGAAAACATCCTCAAGTCGGTGCTGCACCTGGGCTTGCCGGATGTGTATGTCGAACATGCCAAACCGGCGCAGATGCTGGCGGAATGTGGGCTGGATGAAGCAGGGATCGAGGCTTCGGTGCGCGAGCGCATGGCGATGCTGGGCCTGTAGAAACCGGGACCTGAAAGGTGGGAGGGGCTTGCCCCTCCCACCCTTGGTTTTGTGTCAATTTTAAAAGCCACGTACAACCCATGAACCGCCTGCGCCTCGCCCTGCCCCTGCTGCTTCTCCCCGCACCCGACCTGCTCGCCGACACCCGCGACGCCGCCCTCAAACTCCCCGATGTGGTCATCAGCGCCAACCGCCAGGTCCAGGCGCGCAATGACAGCAGTGCGGCCAACACCGTCTTCACCCGCGACGACATCGACCGCCTGCAACCCACCAGCCTCGCCGACCTGCTCAGCCGCGTTCCCGGCGTACAAGTGGCACCCACCGGCGGGCGCGGCAGCCTGCCGGGGATTTACCTGCGCGGCACCAAATCCGCCCAAAGCCTGGTGCTGGTGGACGGCCAACGCATCGCCAACGCCACGTCCGGCGACAGCGGCCTGCAATACCTGAATGTCGACCAAATTGAGCGTGTGGAAGTGCTGCGCGGCTCACGTTCGGTGATCTACGGCAGCGATGCAATCGGCGGGGTGATCCAGCTGTTCACCCGGCGCAACGCCGAACAAGGTCTGCAACCGCGCCTGAAACTGGGTGTTGGCAGCCGCCAGACCTGGGAGCGCAGCCTGGGGCTGTCGGGCGGCGACGCACGCACGCGGTTCAACCTCGGGGCGAGCCTGGATGACACCGCCGGTATCAACTCAACCCACCGATCCTTCCCCAGCGACGGCGACCATGATGCCTATCGCAACCAGTCGATCAGCCTGAACCTCAGTCATTCGTTCAGCGATGAATTGGAGGCGGGATTCAACCTGCTGGATAACCGTGGCAAGTCGGAGTATGACAACAGCTTCGGTCGCTATGACGCCGCCAGCGGGCAGACGTTGGGGCAAAAGCCCTACACCGATTACGCCGTGAGCAGCGCCAGCGGCTATCTGGACGCCACGCTCAGTGAGCGCTGGCAGTCGCGCCTGGAACTGGGCCACAGCGAAAACCGCGACACCAAGCGCGATACGCTCAGTGATGAATTCAGCGTATTCAACACCTACCGCGACTCGGTCAACTGGCAAAACGATGTGACGCTGGACGAGCAAAACCGCCTGATCCTTGGAGGCGACTGGTACGAAGACCGCTTCCACGGCTCTACCACCTTCAGCGAAAACAGCCGCTGGAACCGCGCCGCATTTGTGCAGCACCGCTTCCACAGCGAGTGGTTCTCCACCGAACTGGGCCTGCGCCGCGACCAGAACCAACAGTTCGGTGGCCAGAACAGCTGGAGCGGCACCCTGACCTTGCCAATCAACCCCGACAATGACCTGCTGCTGACCTACAGCGAAGGCTTTCGCGCGCCGACCTTCAACGACCTGTATTACCCGGACACGAAGTACAGCAACCCCAACCTGCTGCCCGAAACCTCAAAAAGCTACGAGCTGCAATGGCGCAGTCAACTGACGGATAGCACGCAGCTGGAAGCCTCGCTGTACCGCACCGATTTGAGCGATGCGATTATCCTCGACAGCTCCGGCAAGCCGCAGAACGTGGCGTCGGCGCGCATCAATGGCTTTGAAGCGGCGCTCAAGCAGACGTTATTCGGCTGGCAGGGCAACCTCGGGCTTTCGATCATCGACCCGCGTGACCGCGACAGCGGCCATACCCTGGCCCGCCGCGCACGGCGCACGTTGAGCCTGGACCTGGACCGGCAATTCGACAGATTCGGGGTGGGCGCCAACTGGCAGGCGATCAGCCGCAGCTATGACGACGAAGACAACCGCAACCGTCTGGGCGGCTATGCGCTGCTCGGTCTGCGCAGCAGTTGGGCGATCAATCATGATGTCAGTGTGTCGTTGAAAGTCGACAACCTGCTGGACCGCCGCTATGCGCGGGCCCGCTACAGCTATGACGCAGCGGACTTTTCCAACAACCACGACTACCGCGAAGAGGGCCGCACCTGGCTGTTGGGGCTCACGTGGACGCCCCACCTGTAGCGACTCGACTCAATAGACCTGGCGCATAGGTTCGTTGTCGCTCAGGTAACCCGCTTTGATTGCCTCGGCACAGGTGATGAAGCCTTAGGCGCGCCTGTCGGTGAAGCCGACGTTCAGGTCTTAATAACCCGTCGGAAAATGCCCAGGCTCAGGCTAGCGCTGTGGCGCAATCAATTGGCACAGCTTCGCCACTGCGTCGACCATCTGCGCACTGGGCCGCTCCAGGCCTTTGTCCGTCACAAGCCGCACCCGCCCCGCCATCGCCGGCCAGACCTTCCAGGCATCCGCCTGAGCCTGGTCACCGACCAGAATCACCTCGGGATCGCGCTGCAACACCGACTCAATGCTCACCTGCGGCGCAGGCAGCTTCAGGTCATCAAACACATTGCGCGCACCGCATACCGTCAAGGCATCGCTGATGATCTGCCCGCCGCCCACGGTATAGAGCGGCTGGTTCCAGACTTGGTAAAACACCCGCACCGGCTCGGCCCGCTGATAACGCTGGCGCAGCTCGGCCAGACGCTGGCGCAGTTGAGCGGCCAATTGGCGGCCGGCATCGGCACGGCCCAGTTGCCGGGCAATCGCTTCGACCTGGGTGGTCAGTTGTTCAAGGCTATGGGGTTCGGCCACGTAGACGGGGATATTCAGGCGTTGCAACTGCTCACGCTGGGCCGGGCCGAGGCTGCCGGGCCACAGCAGGATCAAGTCGGGCTTGAGGCTGAGCAGGCGCTCGATGTTCAACTGGCCGTATCGGCCCACCGACGGCACCTGCGTCAACGCGGCCGGCCGCTCACCGCCATCGAGCACGCCCACCAGCAGGTCGGCGGCCCCCAGTTCAAGCACAATTTCCGACAGCGACGGCGCCAAGCTCACCACCCGCTCCGCGGCCGAGGCCTGGGCACTCGTTGCCAGCAGCAGAACCGCCAGCCAGTGGCGCATCATCCCAACTGACGCGGAATGCGATAGAGGTAAAACAGCACCAGCGTCGACAGCGCCAGCAAAAACAGCGGTACCGCCTCCAGGCCGACAAACACCGCCAACGCGCCGACCCAGGCCGGGAGCGCCGCCACCAGCAACGCCATGCGACGACGCGCCGCCAAGGTGATCCAGGCCGCCGGTTCTTCAGGGGTATCGAGGGCTTTGGAGGTCGCGATCAACGCGTGTTTATAGCCGTTAAAGAAGCGCAGGCTGAGAAACATCGAAGCCATGCCGGCGATAAAGAACGGCATGGCCAGCACCGGCAGCAGGGCTTCGGCGCGGCCGAACACCAGGTTGATCACGAACAATGGCAGCAGCGCGAGGGCCAGGTATTGCCACCAGTTGAAGGACAGTCGTCGCTTTACCTGGCCACGGGTCACGCGCGATCGACCTCGCCTTGGTGCTCATTGCCCATCATGTGGTCGAGCTTGCTGGCTTTAGTGGCCAGGTAGAGCTTGTTGTGCGGGTTGTGCCCGGTGTGCAGCGGCACGCGCTCGGCCACGGTGATGCCCATTTCGGTCAAGGCTTTGACCTTGCGCGGGTTGTTGGTCATCAGGCGCAGGGATTTCACGCCCAGATGTTCCAGCATCGGCAGGCAGATCGCGTAGTCACGCTGGTCGGCGGCGAAGCCCAGGCGCTCGTTGGCCTCAACGGTATCGGCGCCGCCGTCTTGCAGTTCGTAGGCGCGAATCTTGTTCAACAGGCCAATGCCACGACCTTCCTGACGCAAATACAGCAGCACGCCACGGCCTTCATGGGCGATGGCGCGCATGGCGGCTTCCAGTTGCGAGCCGCAGTCACAGCGCTGGCTGAACAACGCATCGCCGGTCAGGCACTCGGAGTGCACTCGCCCCAGCACCGGCGCGCCATCGGCGATATCGCCCAGGCTGAGCACAACGTGCTCGCGGCCAGTGGCTTCTTCGAGAAAGCCATTCATGGTGAACGTGGCAAAAGGGGTAGGCAGCTTGGAAGCAGCGACGAAAACGACGGGCACCGTGTGCTCCTGATTTCAGATTTCACAGAGGCGGGCATTGTAACAGCAGGTTCCTACAGACGCTTAAGCTGAATGATCGCTGATAAAGATCAATCGGTTTGATTGGCCTTCGTCCCGGTTCTATGCAGGTTAGAACGGATACGGCAGTTTCCAGCGCTGGAAGATCGGCTTGAGCTCGCCACTTTTTACCAGGACGGCCATGCGCTGGTCGAACACCGTGCGCAATGCCCGCCCGCGTTCGGTATCGGCAAAACCTACGTAGAGCGGCAAGTCGATGATGTGAGTAAGCCGGAATGTGGCGGGGTCTTGCGCCTGGCTGAGAACCTCGTTGGCTTCGGCGAGGGCATCGATGTAGAAGTCGGCACGGCCATGCTGGAGCATCGGCAAAATGCCCTCGCGCCGCTCGATCTGTTTAAAGCGCCGCATGTTAGGCAAATACCCTTCGTACTTGTAACCGCGCATCCAGGCCAGGCGGTAGTCGCCCAGCGTTGCCGCGCTCGGCGTCGGTGAGGAGGCCAACCCGAGGGCATAGATCCGGTCGGAGTCGAAGTTCCAGCGCGGGTACAGCACGCCCTTGACCTCATCGCGGTAAGAACCGACCCAGCCGTCCACTTCACCGCACTGGGCCAGGCCCACGGAGCGGGTGTAGGGCTCGATGCGGGTGTGCAAGGTGATCCCGGCCGGTTCGAATACCCGTCGCAATACGTCCCAGGCCAGGCCGCTGCCGTCGGCATTGGTGTAGTCGTCCCAGGCCTCACTGGCCAACATGACGTTGCCGGGAGGCACCGCGCTATCCTCTGCCCGCCCACAGGTCGAAACGACACACAGCAGTATCAGCAGCCAGCGGCGCACGTGCATCGGTACGACCTCCTGCAAAGCCTTGCATCGGTAATGACGTTATAGAGGGTAGCCCAGCACACCGATTCAGGGCGTCTGGCCAAAATGTTGATAACCACGCAGAGCGGGAGTGATGTCTTGCCCGCCGGCATCAAGCAGCGTTACGCCCTGCCCGGCCTCGACGCGGCCGATAACATGCACCGGCCAGCCGGCGGCCAGTAACGGCGCCAACTCGACGGGCGGCAGGGTGAACGCCAGCACATAGTCGTCGCCGCCGCTTAACGCGGCCACCCTGGCCTGCTCATCCCCCAAAAACGCGAGCAAGGCCTCGGACAACGGCAAGCGCTGACGCTCGATCAACAGGCTTACGCCCGACGCCTTGGCGATATGCCCGCAATCGGCCAACAAACCGTCCGAAATATCCATGGCGGCTGTCGCCCTGCCCCGCAGCGCCAGGCCCAGCGCCAATTGCGGTTGCGGCGACCAGTAATGCGCCAGCAGCGGGTCGGCAATGCTCGCATCGGCATTGCGTTGGCCCAGTACCAGCGGCAAGGCACCTGCGGCGTTGCCCAAGGCGCCGCCGACACACATCAGGTCGCCCGGTTGCGCACCGCGCCGCGTCAACGCTTGCCCGGCCGGCACACGGCCGAACACCGTCAGGGTCAGGCTGAGCGGCCCGCGCGTGGTATCGCCGCCCACCAGGCCCACACCGCAGCGTTGCGCCATGGCGTTCAACCCTTGGGCATAGCGTTGCAGCCAGTCGGCTTCGACCGTCGGCGTGGTCAGGGCAAGGGTGAATGCGAGGGGGTTGGCGCCCATGGCAGCCAAGTCGCTGACCGCCACGGCCAGCGAGCGCTGGCCGAGCAGGAACGGATCGCAAGGGTCGGCAAAATGCACGCCGGCCACCAGGGTATCGGTGGAAATTGCCAGTTGCTCCCCAGGCGGGAGTGCCAGCAAGGCGCAGTCGTCGCCGATCCCCAGGGCAATGCCTTCGCCACCCTGCGCACAGGGCGCGGCGGCGAAGTAGGTGCGGATCAGCTCAAACTCACCCATTCGGGACTCAAGCGCAACTTAGCGCTTGTGTTCCTTCACTTCGGCTTCACGCAGGCGCGGGGCCAGCTTGTCGAGCACGCCGTTCACGAACTTGTGGCCGTCGGTCGAACCGTAGACTTTCGCCAGTTCGATGCCTTCGTTGATCACCACGCGGTACGGCACGTCGACGCGCTTGAGCAACTCCCAGGTGGACAGGCGCAGTACGCACAGCTCAACCGGGTCGAGTTCTTCGAGGGTCAGGTCCAGGCAGGGCGCCAGGGCTGTATCGATCTCGGTCAGGTTGGCATGCACACCGTGCAGGATGTCGTGGAAATAGCTCTGGTCGGCGAAGGTGAAGTCGTTATCGACGCGAAACTGCGCCTCGATTTCGTTCAGCGAAGCGCCTGCCAGGTGACGCTGGTACAGCGCCTGGGTCGCGAGCTGACGCGCTTTACGACGCTTTTCGCTCTTGGATGGCTTGCCGGCATCCGCAGGGCGCGGGTCCTGAGGGTTGAACTGATCGCTCTCGTCGGAAATCACTTGGCCTCCAACTGCGACAGCAGGCTGACCATTTCCAGGGCGGACAGGGCAGCTTCAGCGCCTTTGTTACCGGCCTTGGTGCCGGAACGCTCGATGGCTTGCTCGATGGAATCAACGGTCAGTACGCCGAACGCGACCGGCACGCCGAACTCCATGGACACCTGGGCCAGGCCCTTGGTGCATTCACCGGCCACGTATTCGAAGTGCGGAGTACCGCCACGAATGACCGCGCCCAGGGCGATGATCGCCGCGTATTCGCCCTGTTGGGCAACTTTTTGCGCAACCAGTGGAATTTCGAAGGCGCCAGGGGCGCGGATGAGGGTGATGTCGCTTTCGCTCACACCGTGGCGAACCAGGGCATCCACGGCACCGCTTACCAGGCTTTCAACCACGAAGCTGTTGAAGCGGCCAACCACCAGGGCATAGCGGCCTTTGGGGGCGATGAAGGTACCTTCGACGGTCTTCAGGGTCATTCGACAAATCTCTTAAAGAGCCGGGACGCGAAAAGTGCGCCCCTCAGTGATGATTTAACCGCGAACAAGGGGCAAAAATAGCCGGCCTTTATTCGGAGGGCACGTATTCTACAACTTCCAGATCGAATCCGGATATCGCATTAAATTTCATCGGTGCGCTCATCAGGCGCATTTTGCGCACCCCGAGGTCGCGCAGGATCTGCGAACCGGCACCGACGATGCTGTAGGTGGTCGGTGTTTTCACCTGGGTCTGCTCGGCAGTTTCGCGAATATGCGCCAGCAACACGTCGCCATCCACCGGGTTGCCCAGCAGCAGCACCACGCCGCTGCCGGCCTCGGACACCGCAGCCATGGCGGCGCGCAGGCTCCAACGGCCGGGTTGCTTGACCATCAACAGGTCGCGTAGCGGGTCCATGTTGTGTACGCGCACCAGGGTCGGTTCTTCACCGCTGATGGCGCCCAGGGTCAGTGCCATGTGCACATCGCCTTCCACCGAATCACGGTAGGTCACCAGGTTGAATTGGCCCAGTTCGCTGTCCAGCGGCTGCTCGGCAATCCGCTGAACGGTACGTTCGTGGATCATCCGGTAGTGAATCAGGTCGGCGATGGTGCCGATCTTGATGCCATGTTCGGCGGCAAAGGCTTCGAGTTCGGCGCGACGGGCCATGGTGCCGTCGTCGTTCATCACTTCGCAGATCACGCCGCTCGGCTCGAAACCGGCCATGCGCGCCAAATCACAGGCGGCTTCGGTGTGGCCGGCACGGGCCAGGGTGCCGCCCGGCTGGGCCATCAGCGGGAAGATATGGCCGGGGCTGACGATGTCTTCGGCCTTGGCGTCCTTCGCGGCCGCGGCTTGCACGGTGCGGGCGCGGTCGGCGGCGGAAATACCGGTGGTGACGCCGGTGGTCGCTTCGATCGATACGGTGAACTTGGTGCCAAAACCAGAGCCATTGCGCGGCGCCATCAGCGGCAGCTTGAGCAGCTCGCAGCGTTCGCGGCTCATGGGCATGCAGATCAGCCCACGGGCGTGCTTGGCCATGAAGTTGATGTGCTCGGGCTTGCAGGCCTCGGCGGCCATGATGATGTCGCCTTCGTTCTCGCGGTCTTCGTCATCCATCAGGATGACCATCTTGCCTTGGCGGATGTCTTCAACCAGTTCTTCGATGCTATTGAGCGCCACGTGGCACCCCCTTGGTCAGGATTTCAGGTAGCCGTTAGCGGCCAGAAAACTTTCAGTGATGTTCCCGGACGCAGGCTCTGCGGCCTTGTCGCCCATCAGCAGGCGTTCCAGGTAACGGGCAAGCAAGTCGACTTCCAGGTTCACCCGGCGACCCGGCTGGTACGACGCCATGATGGTTTCGCTCAGGGTGTGGGGAATGATGGTCAGTTCGAATTCGGCGCCATTCACGGCGTTCACGGTCAGGCTGGTGCCGTCGACGGTGATCGAGCCTTTGTGGGCGATGTACTTGGCCAGCTCTTTGGGCGCGCGGATGCGAAATTCCACGGCGCGCGCGTTTTCGCTGCGCGCAACCACTTCACCGACACCGTCGACATGGCCGCTGACCAGGTGGCCGCCCAGGCGCGTGGTGGGGGTCAGGGCTTTTTCCAGGTTGACCGGGCTGCCGGCCTTGAGGTCGTTCATCGCGGTGCAGTCCAGGGTTTCCCGGCTGACGTCGGCGGCAAAGCCGTTGCCAGGCAGCTCGACGACGGTCAGGCACACACCGCTGACGGCGATGCTGTCGCCCAGCTTCACGTCGCCGAGGTCGAGTTTGCCGGTTTCAACCAGCAGGCGCACGTCGCCGCCTTTGGGGGTCATTGCACGGATGCTGCCGATGGATTCGATAATGCCGGTGAACATTTCGTTCTCCTGAAAACGGGGGGCTGACGCTCAAGCGCAGGCCGGGAATTATACGCTCGCTGCTGGCACAGGGATGGCAGTGACTCGCCAGTCATCGCCTACAGCGCGCACTTCAGTGATCTTGAGTTGGGGGGCATCGGCCAGTTTCTCAAGCGGCCAGTCGAGCAACGGCCGCGCAGCGGAGCCGAGGAACTTGCCGGCGATGAAAATCACGTATTCGTCCACCAGGCCTTGTTGGGCAAAGGCGCCTGCCAGGCTTGGGCCGGCTTCCACCAGCACCTCGTTGACGCCACGCGCAGCGAGGGCGACCAGGGCCGAGCGCAGGTCGACCTGGCCGTCCACGCCGGGCACCACCAGGCACTCGGGGCCACGGGGAAACTGGTTTTCCGGGGTGACGCACGTAATGACCAGTGCCGGGCCGGCCTTGAAGAATGGCGCATTGAGCGGCACGCGCAGGCGGCCGTCGATCAATACGCGCAGCGGCGGGCGCGACATGGCCAGGGCCGTGGTGGCGGCATCCAGGCCCAGCTCGGCGGCGCGCACGGTCAGGCGGGCGCCGTCCGCCAACACCGTGTCGGCGCCGGTCAGTACCACGCTGGCCTCGGCACGCAGGCGCTGCACCGCCGCGCGGGCAGCGGGGCCGGTGATCCATTGGCTTTCGCCGCTGGCCATGGCGGTGCGCCCGTCCAGGCTCATCGCCAGCTTGACCCGCACAAACGGCAGGCCATGTTCCATACGTTTGAGAAACCCCGGGTTCAACGCCCGCGCCTGAGCTTCCAGCACGCCGCTGCGAACCTTGATCCCGGCCTGGGCCAGACGCTGCATGCCGCGCCCCGCCACTTCCGGGTTCGGGTCCTGCATGCCGGCCACCACGCGCGCGACGCCGGCACTCACCAGCGCATCGGCGCAGGGCGGCGTGTGGCCGTGGTGGCTGCACGGTTCGAGCGTCACGTACACCGTGGCGCCACGGGCCTTGTCACCGGCGGCGCGCAGGGCGTTGGGTTCGGCATGCGGTTCGCCGGTGCGTTCGTGCCAACCTTCACCGACCACCTGCCCATCGCGCACGATCACGCAGCCCACTCGCGGGTTGGGGTGAGTGGTGTACAGGCCGTTGCGCGCCAATTCTAGGGCGCGGGCCATGTAGTGGGCGTCGAGCACTGCCTGTTCAGAGGTCATTGTTTGGCAGGCTCACGGGCCAGGCGGTCGATCTCTTCGCGGAACTCATTGAGGTCCTGGAAGCGTCGATACACCGAAGCGAAACGGATATAGGCGACTTCGTCGAGCTTTTGCAGCTCGCTCATCACCAGCTCTCCTACCACCAGGCTCTTGACCTCGCGCTCGCCGGTCGCCCGCAGCTTGTGCTTGATATGCGCCAGCGCCGCTTCCAGGCGCTCGACACTCACCGGGCGTTTTTCCAGGGCGCGCTGCATACCGGCGCGCAGTTTTTCTTCGTCGAAGGGCTGGCGGCTGCCGTCGGACTTGATCAGACGCGGCAATACCAGTTCGGCGGTTTCGAAGGTGGTGAAACGTTCACCGCAGCCAGAGGCCAGGCATTCGCGCCGGCGACGCACTTGATCGCCCTCGGCGACCAGACGCGAGTCAATGACCTTGGTGTCGTTGGCACCGCAGAAGGGACAGTGCATGGTGGCAGGCAACAAAAAAAGGGAGGGCCATGGTAGCGCATCCCCGTGGCAAGACAAGCCATAGCCTTTCCGGTATACAGGCGGGCTATTATGTTTGTTACCTTTCACGTCACGGATTTTGTCCTTTTTGGAGCCGTACATGCAGTTACGACCCTTTGTTTTGCTCGCTTTGTTCAGTGTTCTGGTCGCCTGCAGCAGCGAAGCCCCCAAACCGTCCACGCCTCAACCCGTGCCCGCGCAAGAGAAAAAAGTCCCAGGGATCGAAGACCTCGGCCCGTTGCCGGCGTACCAGCGTGAAATCAATGGCAGCCTGACCAACGTGCCTGCCGGCGCGGAAGTCGAGATGGCCCTGCTGGTGATCGACGACCGTTCACGCCCACAACAATTGCTCGCCAGCAGCGTGCTCACCGGCAACGGCAAGCCCCTGGCGTTCCGCCTGCGCTTCAACCCCGAGGCCTTCCCGGCCGGTGCGCGGGTCGAACTGCGCGGCCGCGCCAGCCAGTCTGGCCAGTTGATCCTGCACCTGCCCGCCGTGCGCATTACCCAGGCGATCACCCAGACCACCGGCCCACTGGAACTCGTCAAGGCACCATGACGCCACCGTTGGACTTGCAGCGCGCGCTGAGCGAGCTGATCGGCGACGCCCACTTGGTGCCCTGCCCGCTGCCGGGCACGCAGCTGTCGTTGTGGCTGCTGGATGCCGACAATATGGACCGCGCCTTCAGCCCCGAAGAAACCCGACGCATCCTGCACGAACCGCCCTACTGGAGCTTTTGCTGGGCGAGCGGCCTGGCATTGGCGCGCTACCTGGCGGCCAACCCCGAGTGGGTCGCCGGCAAACGCGTGCTGGATTTCGGAGCAGGCTCCGGCGTGGCTGCGATTGCGGCCGTCAAGGCAGGCGCATTGGAAGTGGTGGCCTGCGACCTGGACCCGCTGGCGTTAGCCGCTTGCCGCGCAAATGCCGCGCTCAATAACGTGGCATTGACCTATTCGGCGGACTTTTTCGCCGAGGCTGACCGCTTCGACCTGATCCTGGTGGCCGATGTGCTCTATGACCGCGCCAACCTGCCGCTGCTGGACCAGTTCCTCACCCGTGGCCGCGAAGCGCTGGTGGCGGATTCGCGAGTGCGAGACTTCCAGCATCCGAGCTATCAGCGCCTGGAAATCCTGGATGCCCTGACCCTGCCAGACCTGGCCGAGCCTTGGGAGTTTCGCAAGGTGAGCCTGTACCATTCGCGGCGCCAGCCCTTATAGTTGCCCCATTCCCGCTTTATTCGAGACGCCCCATGAGTGAGCCCACGCCGTACATCTTCGACGTCACCAGCGCCAACTTCGACCAGGCCGTGATTCAGAACTCTTTCGAAAAACCCGTATTGGTGGATTTCTGGGCCGAGTGGTGCGCGCCGTGCAAGGCGTTGATGCCGATGCTGGCGCAGATTGCCGAGAGTTATCAGGGTGAGTTGCTATTGGCCAAGGTCGATTGCGAAGCCGAGCAGGATATCGTCGCGCGGTTTGGCATCCAAAGCCTGCCGACCGTGGTGCTGTTCAAGGATGGCCAGCCGGTCGACGGTTTTGCCGGGGCGCAGCCCGAATCAGCGGTGCGCGCGCTGCTCGCGCCGCATGTGCAGATGCCACCGCCCGCGGCGGCAGATCCGTTGGAACAGGCCCAGGCATTGTTCGCCGAAGGCCGCATCAGCGATGCCGAAGCGGTGCTGGTCGCGCTGCTGGGCGAGGACAACAGCAACGCCGCCGCGCTGATTCTGTACGCCCGCTGCCTGGCCGAACGCGGTGAGCTGGGTGAAGCCCAGACCGTGCTCGACGCGGTGAAAAGCGATGACCATAAAGCCGCCCTCGCCGGCGCCAAGGCGCAAATCACCTTCCTGCGCCAGGCTGCCGACCTGCCGGACGCCGCCGACCTGAAAAGCCGCCTGGCGCAAAACCCGCAGGACGATGAAGCCGCTTATCAACTGAGCATCCAGCAACTGGCCCGCCAGCAATACGACGCGGCGCTGGAAGGACTGCTCAAATTGTTTATCCGCAACCGCAGCTACAGTGAAGGCCTGCCGCACAAGACCTTGCTGCAGGTGTTCGAGTTGCTGGGCAACGATCACCCGCTGGTCACTGCATACCGCCGCAAATTATTCGCTGCGCTGTACTAATCGCCGACCCAGCTGTACAGCGGCGTATCCCCGCCGCTGGCGACTTTGACCTTGGCACTGTGGCGCAGGCGCACGAGCAGGCGCTTACCCGCCGAGGCGTCGCCGGCCAGGCCTTCGAGCCGGTCGAGCAGTTCCAGGCCGCTGAGCTGCCCGGCGTTGCGCAACAGGTCTTGGGCGCTCTGCCACAATTCATCGTTGTGTTTAGCCGGTGCCGCCGGCGCGGTGGCCGTGTTGGCCGCGGGCGCCGTCTGCAACTGCGCGCCCAGCCGTGCCCAATCGCCGTCGTCCAGCTCCAGGGTCAAGTCCACCGGCAGGTTGCCGACGGTTCCACGAATTCGCAACATCGTCCTCACTCCTGCATTTTTCTGACGGGCATGCTCCCATGCGGCTTGCGCAACGCCAAGCAGGCGGTCAAACTCTCGGGCATATTGTTATAAGATCACATAACAAAACTTTCATCTTCTGGAGTGTACTCATGCGCCGTCTGTTGCTCGCTTTGCCGTTTGCCCTGCTGCCACTGGCCATTGCCCATGCCGCAGACGAACATGATCACGACCATGAGCACGGCAGCCTCGGTGCCCACGAACATGGCGTGGGCCGCCTCAACGCGGCACTCGACGGCCAGGCCCTGGAGCTGGAGCTGGACAGCCCGGCAATGAACCTGGTGGGCTTCGAACACCTCGCCACTAGCGCGGCGGACAAAGCCAAGGTCGCCGCCGTGCGCAAACAGCTTGAAAACCCACTGGCCCTGTTCAACCTGCCAGAGGCCGCCGGTTGCGTGGTCAGCAGCCAGGAACTGAACAGCCCCCTGTTCGGCGACAAACCCGAGGCCGACCACGACGACGATGATGATGACCATGACGCCAAGGACGGCGCCCATGAGCATCACCACGACCACAGCGAAATCCACGCCCACTACCAGTTCACCTGCGCCACGCCGACCGCGCTGAGCAACCTGGACCTGAGCCAGGTCTTCAAGACCTTCCCCGCCACCCAGAAAATTCAGGTACAACTGATCGGCCCAAGCGGCCAGCAGGGTGTTGATGCGACGGCCCAGGCAGCCACCCTGAAGTTCTGAGATACCCAATGACTCAAGCCTTAATCGAACTGTCTGACCTGGGCTTCAACTGGCCCGGTCACCCACAGTTGCTGGACATCCCCACGTTCCGTCTGGAACGCGGGGAAACGCTATTTCTCAAAGGCCCCAGCGGGAGTGGCAAGACCACCTTGCTGGGTTTGCTCGGCGGGGTGCAAAAACCCAGCCGGGGCAGCATTCGCCTGCTCGACCAGGAGTTGACCGCACTGTCGGCCGGCGCCCGCGACCGTTTCCGGGTTGACCACACCGGCTATATCTTCCAGCAGTTCAACCTGCTGCCGTTTCTGTCGGTGCGCGAGAACGTCGAGTTGCCTTGTCACTTTTCCAAGCTACGCGCGCAACGCGCCAGGCAGCGCCACGGCAGCGTGGCCCAGGCCGCCGCCGCCCTGCTTGCGCACCTGGGGTTGAAAGACAACGAGCTGCTGGAGCGTCGCGCCGACTCGCTGTCCATCGGCCAGCAGCAACGGGTGGCCGCCGCCCGCGCGCTGATCGGCCAACCGGAACTGGTGATTGCCGATGAGCCCACCTCGGCCCTGGACTACGACGCCCGCGAAGCCTTCCTGCAACTGTTATTTGCCGAATGCCGCGAAGCCGGCGCGAGCCTGTTGTTTGTCAGCCATGACCAGAGCCTGGCGCCGTTGTTCGACCGCAACCTGTCGCTGGCCGAACTCAATCGCGCCGCCACGCCCGCAGAGGTTTGAGATGTATTTGTTTCGTCTAGCCATGGCCAGCCTGGCTAACCGCCGCTTTACCGCGATCCTCACCGCTTTCGCCATCGCCCTGTCGGTGTGCCTGTTGCTGGCGGTGGAGCGCGTACGCGTTGAGGCGCGCAACAGTTTCGCCAGCACCATCAGCGGCACCGACCTGATCGTCGGTGCGCGTTCCGGCTCGGTGAACCTGCTGCTGTATTCGGTATTTCGCATCGGCAACGCCACCAACAATATCCGCTGGGACAGCTTCGAGCATTTTGCCGCCAACCCCCAGGTGAAATGGGCGATCCCGATTTCCCTCGGCGACTCTCACCGCGGCTACCGGGTGATGGGCACCAACGATTCCTACTTTGCGCACTACCAGTACGGGCGCAAACAACACCTCGAACTGGCCAGCGGCCGCGCCTTCGCCACCGACCCGTTCGAGGTGGTACTCGGCGCCGAAGTCGCCGACGCGTTGCACTACAAACTCGGCGACAAACTGGTACTGGCCCACGGTGTGGCGGTGGTCAGCCTGGTCAAGCACGATGACAAACCGTTCACCGTGGTCGGCATTCTCAAGCGCACCGGCACGCCGGTGGACCGCACGTTGCACATCAGCCTGGGTGGCATGGAAGCCATCCACATCGACTGGCACAACGGCGTGCCGGCCCAGGGCAAAGGCCGCATCAGCGCCGACCAGGCGCGCAACATGGACCTGACCCCGCAGGCCATCACCGCCTTCATGCTCGGCCTGAACAACAAGATTTCCACCTTCGCCCTGCAACGGGAGATCAACGAATTTCGCGGTGAACCGATGCTGGCGATCCTGCCGGGCGTGGCGCTGCAAGAGCTGTGGAGCATGATGGGCACCGCCGAAAAAGCCCTGTTCGTGATCTCGCTGTTCGTGGTGCTGACCGGTTTGATCGGCATGCTCACGGCGATCCTCACCAGCCTCAACGAACGTCGCCGCGAAATGGCGATTTTGCGTTCGGTGGGCGCGCGGCCTTGGCACATCGCTACGTTGCTGATCTTCGAAGCATTCGCCCTGGCCTTGTCCGGCGTGATCGCAGGCGTCGGTCTGCTGTATGTATGCATCGCCGCCTCGCGCGGGTATTTGCAGGCCAACTATGGCCTGGACCTGCCGATGGCGTGGCCGAGCGAATATGAATGGACCTTGCTCGCCGGTATCCTGGGCGCTGCGCTGTTGATGGGCAGCGTGCCCGCGTGGCGCGCCTACCGCCAGTCTTTGGCCGATGGCCTGTCCATCCGTTTATGAGGAAGGTTTCGATGCGTCGTGCCCTGTTTGCGCTGTTGTTGCTGGTGGCCGTGCCCGCGTGGGCGCAGGACCAGCCCAAGGATTTGTCCTGGCAGGAGATGATCCCGCCGGACGCCCCGCCGGAAGTGCCCAATATGAAACCGCTGCACAACCTGTCGAACATGGCCGATGCCTTGTCGGTGGAAGCCGCGCCGGCCGCCAAGCAGGATTTGCCCAACGCGCCGGTGGTGCAAAGCCTCAATGGTCAGCATATTCGCTTGCCGGGCTATATCGTGCCGCTGGAAGTCAGCGAAGAAGGCCGCACCACCGAGTTCTTGCTGGTGCCGTATTTCGGCGCGTGCATCCACGTGCCGCCGCCGCCTTCGAACCAGATCGTGCATGTAAAAAGCGAAGTCGGCGTGAAGCTCGACGAGCTGTACCAGCCGTATTGGATTGAAGGCGCGATGCAGGTCAAACCGTCCACCAGCGAACTGGCCGACGCCGGCTACCAGATGGATGCCGAGAAAATTTACATGTACGAACTGCCGGAATAACGCTGATCGCCCTTTCATTGAGCTGAGTCAACGGACAGAACGGAACGATCTTTACCATTGGACGTACAACTTTTAAACGTCCTTTGGAGCTCCCATGAACAAGTCTCTGCTCGGCGCGTCCCTCTTCGCGCTCGCCCTCGTCGCCCCCGTTGCCCACGCTCACGAAGCGGGTGACATTCTGATTCGCGCCGGTGCAATCACCGTGAACCCGAAGGCCGACAGCAGCACTGTCAAAGTTGACCAGGGCCCACTGGCCGGCGCCAACCTGGGCGGTAAGGCGACCATGAGCAGCGACACGCAACTGGGCTTGAACTTCGCCTATATGCTGACCAACCACGTGGGTATCGAACTGCTGGCGGCCACGCCCTTCGAGCATGACGTGAAGATCAAAGGCACCGCCCTCGGCGCCGCCAACGGCAAGCTCGGCACCCTGAAGCACCTGCCGCCAACCCTGAGCGTCGTGTACTACCCGCTGGACAACAAGTCCGCCTTCCAACCCTACGTCGGCGCCGGTATCAACTACACCTGGATCTACGACGAACACGTCGGCAGCCGCGCCTCCGAAGCCGGCTTCAGCAATTTCAAAGCCGAAAACTCTTGGGGTTGGGCCGCGCAGATCGGTGCTGACTACATGATCAACGACAAGTGGATGATCAACGCCCAGGCGCGTTACATCGACATCAGCACCAAGGCCACCGTGGAAAACAACGCGGTCGCGCCGGGCACTCGCGCCAAGGTAAATGTGGACGTAGACCCGATGGTTTACATGGTGGGTATTGGCTACAAGTTCTAATCGGCACCGCATAACCCATGTGGGAGGGGGCTTGCTCCCTCCCACATTTTGCTTTGTGGTGGCTCAGCTGTGGCGGTAGAACCTGTCCAGCAACGCCGGCAGCCCCGCCCGCCATGCCCGTGGCTTGATGCCAAAGGTATGCAGGATTTTCTTGCAGGCCAGCACCGCGTGCTGCGGTTCGTCCGCCGCGTCCGGCCGGGCCGCGTGGGCCTGGGCGGTAGGCGCTTCGATGGCCAGCGCGTGGTAGCTGCGCGCTTCGGTGAGTATCGCCTGGCCCAGCGCCAGCGGCGTGGTCGCCTCATGCCCGGCGTAGTGGTAGGTGCCCCATAGCGGCGCCGCGCAATCGAGTTGCTTGAGCACCGAAATGATCACCCGCGCCGCATCGTCCACCGGTGTCGGGTTGCCGCGACGGTCGTCCGCCATCAGCAATTGATCCGGTTGTTCGGCCTGGGCCAGAAAGCGACCCAAGGTGCCGTCGACACTGTCGTCCAGCAACCAGCCAAAGCGCAGCAGCACATGCTGCGGGCACGTGGCACGCACGCTCTGTTCGATACGCCACAACGCCTGGCCGCGCAGGCCCAGGGGCACCGGCTCGTCCTTCTCGCTGTAGGCGGTGGCGCGGGAGCCATCGAACACGCGGTAACTGGACGGTTGCACCAAGGTGATGGTGTGGTGCTGACAGAGTTCGGCCAGGCGTTCGATGGCGAACTCCTGGGCGGCCAAACGGGTTTCGCTGACCGCTTCGGCCTGGAACCAGTCGAAATAGTAGGCGAGGTTGATCAAGGCATCGGGACGGGTGTCGTCGAGCAATTGGGTGAGGCTCGCGGCATCCCAGCCGTCTTGGGGCGGTTTAGGGGCGAGGAAACCGATGTCTTCCTCCGCACCGAGGCGAATCAGCGCCTGCCCGAGGGCATTCCCGCCGCCCAGTAACATAAGGCGCATTCGCATAGATTGAGCAGGCCCGGTCTGTTGGGAACGATGGTTATGGTCGGCAGGCCCGTGAGCCTTGCCGTTGGCATTTGCCAGAATCGTTGCATTTTGCGGGTTTGTAGCGCAACCGTCACGGATAAAGTACGCACTGGCAACGTGTTGGCCGTCATTGCGAGCAAGCCAGAGCAGCCAACCTCATTCTTGTTGCCCGGGCTGCTCGGTCAGCGCCGCCGAGGCGGGCCTATCCTCATCCACCTGCGCCATCCGCCGGGGCAACAAAACCTGCTGTGGATAAGTTTGTGCGAAGTGCACCTCGGCGCAGTTATCCACAAGCTTTTTCAAGCGCTGGTTAAACGCCCGGCTCACCGCATATTGCCCGCCCGAGACGGTACGAAACTGCGCCGTGAGCACGACGCCGTTGAGGTCCATCCTGTCGACGCCAAACACTTCCAGCGGGCCTTGCAGGTTGTACTTGAGGAACACATCGTCGCGGATCGACTGCCCGGCCTCGCGAATCAGCTCCACGGCTTTGTCCACATCGGTGTCGTAGGTGAACTGCACCGAGAAGAACGCATAAGCAAATTGCCGCGACTGGTTGGTGACCGCCTTGATCTGCCCAAACGGAACCGAGTGGACAAAGCCCTTGCCGTCGCGCAGGCGCAGGGTGCGGATGGTCAGGCCTTCGACCGTGCCGGCGTGGCCGGAGTCGAGCACCACCCAATCGCCGATGGACAACGTGTCTTCGATGATGATGAACAGCCCGGTGATCACATCCTGCACCAGTTGCTGGGAGCCAAAGCCAATGGCCAGCCCGACCACGCCGGCGCCCGCCAGCAGCGGCGCGACGTTGATGCCCAGATTGGCCATGGTGGTGATCGCGCAGATCACCACCAGGATGATCTTCACCGCATTGCGCAGCAGCGGCAGGATGGTTTTGACCCGCGTGCTCGGTTGGCGGCTGGCGCGTTTATTCACCGGTGGTTTCAGCGCTTCCTGGATGGCCGTGTCGAGCACCACCCAGAACAGCCAGGTCACCAGCAGGATCAGCCCGATGCTGCTCAAGGAGTTGCTGATGGCGCGACCTATGGAGTTGCGCTCGGCAAACTCAAACAATGACACGCCCCAGATGCGCCCGAGGATTTCGATAAAAGCCACGGCCATGACAATGCGCAAGACCGCGTGCAACAAGCTGAGGAAGCGCTCTTTGTAGGCACTGCTGCGCTGGATCGCCACCTGGCTGCGGGATTTGAACAGGTGCTGCAACACCGTGCTGAGAAATACCGTGCCGATCAGCAGGATGGTGGTGAACAGTGCGCAGCGCAGGACCTTTTGATTATCGTCACCGGCGCCGATCAGGTTGATCGCCGAGACCAGCACCATCAATAAAATCGGCCAGTACCACAGCCCGGAGAAGATCCGCAGCGATTGCTGCAAGGCCGGGTGTTTGAGGCGCTGGGCCAGTGGCCGGTTGCGGATCAAATGCGCGACAGGCCTGCGCAGGCGCACCACCAGCACGCCGAAAATCAGCGTCGCGAACAGCGCGGTAAATACCGCGACGCTGCTGGTGATATTGCCGCCAAGTTGGCGGGCGATTTGCGGGCTGGTCAGCGCGTCACTGAGGGCGGCGAGAAAGCCGATCAGGAACAGCGGTTTGGGGCAGTAGCCGCGAATAATCCGCACCGCCCGGCGCTTATGGCCGACAGTGAACATCACGATCACGCACAGCAGCATCGAGGTGGTAAAGATGCCGCTGCTGGTCGCATAGGCAAAACACAGCGCCAGTGCGCGGCCGACCGAAGTGGCTAAAAAATGACTGACATACAGGGTCAGCGGCAGGCAAATCAGGGCCGGGATCGTATAGGGCAGCACATAGCCAAGCACTCCCAGCAGGCGCCCGCGCCGTTCGACGAATGCGCGCTGGCTCAGGCGCCGCACGAGCAGTCGCCCCAGCAGCGTCAGCAGCGCAAAGGCGCCCAGCCACACACCCGACAACAAGAGGAAATCGCCGGCCACGCTCCACGGCGAACGCGCAGCCGTCTGGTCGACCAGGCGCCCGACTTCGTTCGCGGCCCGGTCGGCACGCAGGCGCCATTCGTCAATGACGTTCTGATTGAGATCCAGCTTCTGCTGTACGTCATCAATGCTGGAACTGATGGCGCCAAGCAGCCCGCCCTCCACCAGCAACTCCGGCTTGGCCGGCGCCTCCGGTTCCGGCGCGGTCGCCGCGGCGTGCAACGCGCCGTTGCCGCAACACAGCAGCACGCCGAGCAGTAAGGCAGTTTTTAAGTTCAGCAAAACTCCGAGCTCCTTCAGACGGGTCCGTAAGGAACTGACGGATTTGCGCTCTGATCGTTCCCGGGAATGTGCCGTCTGTAGGAACAGCGAAACTTTCAGCCAAATAGCGCAGTCATCCCACAACGACCCTATCTCTACGGGAGCAACCATGGCGGCGATTCATATCGGCATTTCCGGCTGGCGCTACACGCCCTGGCGCGGGGGCTTCTACCCCCAGGGGCTGACTCAGAAACGCGAATTGCAGTTTGCCTCGCGTGCCGTCAACAGTATCGAAATCAACGGCTCCTTCTATGCCTTGCAAACTCCCCAGCGTTACGCCGAGTGGTATGCCGACACGCCTGAAGCGTTCATGTTCAGCGTCAAGGCGCCGCGCTACATCACGCACACCCTGCGCTTGAAGGACGCACACGCGGCCATGGCCAATTTCTTTGCCTCCGGCGTGCTTGAACTCAAAGAAAAGCTGGGCGCCATCCTTTGGCAATTCCCGCCCAGTTTCAAATTTGATCCCGCGTTGTTCGAAGGCTTTTTAAAGCAATTACCCACCGACACCCAACAGGCCGCCGCCCTCGCCCGCCAGCATGAGCCGCGCCTGAACGGCAAGGCGAGCCTGCAAGCCCACGGCAAACGCGTGCTGCGCCATGCGGTGGAGATACGGCATAAAAGTTTTGCCGAACCGGCCTTTGTGCAATTGCTTGAGCAGCACGGCGTAGCCTTGGTGGTGGCGGACACCGCCGGCAAGTGGCCGTATCTGGAAGACGTCACCGCCGATTTCGTGTACCTGCGCCTGCACGGCGATAAGCAGTTGTACGCCAGCGGTTATACGAGCGAGGCGCTCAAGCGCTGGGGTGACCGCATCGAGTGCTGGCGCCACGGCAAACAACCGCCGGACGCTCACCTGATCGACCCGCATCACACGCCCCATGCGCGTAAGCAGCGTGATGTGTTCTGTTTTTTCGACAATGACATCAAGGTGCGGGCGCCCTTCGACGCGCGCCAATTGCTCCACCGTTTCGGGTTGGATAAACACCTCGCCACCGAGCCCGGCCAACTGCCGCAACCGGGGGTATTGCCATGACCCACCCGGAACTGATCCCCACCCCGCCCTCCGCCGCCATCCGACGGTTTACGGTGCTGACGGTGAATATTCACAAGGGCTTCACCGCCCTGAACCGGCGTTTCATCCTGCCCGAGTTGCGCGAGGCGGTGCGCAGCGTAGGCGCCGACATGGTGTTTTTGCAGGAGATCCACGGCACTCACGAACGCCATCCACAGCGCTACAGCGACTGGCCGAGCATGCCGCAATATGAGTTCCTCGCCGACAGCATCTGGCCGCAGTTTGCCTACGGGCGCAACGCGGTTTACCCCCATGGCGATCATGGCAATGCACTGCTGTCGAAATTCCAGATCGTGCGCCACGACAACCTGGACATATCCCAAAGCGGGCACGAAAACCGTGGCCTGCTGCATTGCGTGCTGCGCCTGCCAGGTACCGGGCAAGAAGTCCACGCGATCTGTATGCACCTGGGCTTGCGCGAGGTCCATCGCCAGCAGCAACTGCGCCTGCTGGAGCAGCGTATCAGTGAGATTCCCGCCGATGCGCCGTTGGTGGTGGCCGGGGATTTCAACGATTGGCGCCAGCGCGCCGACCTGAGCCAGAGCGGCCTCAAGGAAGTGTTCGTCGAAGCCTTGGGCAAGCCGGCGCGCACCTTTCCCGCGCGCCTGCCGTTGCTCGCGCTGGACCGCATTTACGTGCGCAACTTAAAGGCCCATCACCCGAAAGTGCTGAACACACGGCCCTGGTCCCATCTGTCGGACCATGTGCCGCTCTCGGTGGAGGTCGAACTATGAACGTCGCGGTAGAGCACATTCCCACCGACCAACCGCCGGATGAAACCAAGGCCCGCGACCTGGACTACAGCTGGCAAAGCGGCAACCAGATCCAGTTGCTGGAGAACGGCGAGGCCTACTTTCCACGGGTGTTCGAGGCCATGCGCCAAGCCCAGCGCGAGATCCTGCTGGAGACGTTCATCCTCTTCGAAGACAAGGTTGGGTACGCGCTGCAACGCATCCTGATCGCGGCGGCGCAGCGTGGCGTGAAGGTGGTGGTGAGCCTTGACGGTTTTGGCTGTGGCGAACTGAGCCCGGCGTTCCTGAGCGAATTGGCCGACGCCGGGGTGATGGTGCAAATGTTTGATCCCGCCGCCAAAACCCTCGGCATCCGTACCAACTGGTTTCGCCGCCTGCATCGCAAGATCGTGGTGGTGGATGCCAGCGTGGGGTTTATCGGCGGGATCAATTTTTCGGCCGATCACCTGGCCGATTTCGGCGCCGAAGCCAAACAGGATTACGCCGTGCAAGTGGTTGGCCCGGCAGTGGCCGACCTGCATCACTTCGCCCTGGCGCAAAGCGGCCGCCAAGTGCGCACGCGACGCGGTTGGCGGCGCCGCCAGCAACGGCCTGCGCCTTGGTCGACCGAGCAGGGCGATGGCTGGGTACGTTTGATTTACCGCGACAACCTGCAACACCGCGACGATATCGAAGAGGCCTATATCCAGGCACTGAGCAAAGCCCAAACACGGGCGGTGATCGCCAATGCATATTTCTTTCCCGGCTACCGCCTGCTGCGCGAGATCCGTAATGCCGCACGCCGTGGCGTGCAGGTGCAACTGATCATGCAGGGCCAGCCCGACGTGCTGCTGGCCAAGCTGGCGGCGCGCATGCTCTACGACTACCTGCTCAAGGATGGCGTGGTGATCCACGAATACTGCCAGCGCCCGCTGCACGGCAAAGTGGCGCTGGTGGACGACGCCTGGAGCACCGTGGGCTCCAGCAACCTGGACCCGTTGAGCCTGGCGCTGAACCTGGAAGCCAACGTGTTGATTGGCGACCGTGCGTTCAACCAGCAGTTGTATGAACGCCTGCAAGCCCTTGCGAAAAATCACTGCCGGACCATCCCGCAAAAGCGCAAGCCGCGCCTATGGCTGTGGCGATTGACCGTGGGTTTCCTGGTGTTCCATGTGATGCGCCACTTCCCGGCGCTGACCGGCTGGCTGCCGGCGCACAAACCGCGCTTGAAACCTTTTGTACACGAGGGCCAGGCCCATGACGTCTGAACGCTTCAAACGCTGGAAGAAACCCCTGACCGTCGCATTCTTCCTGCTGCTGATCGCGCTGTTCACCCTGCTCGCTCGCAGGATCGACTGGAGCGAAGTGGTCCAGACCTTGGGCGATTTCAAACTGCGCACGTTGTTGGTCGCCAGCGCGCTGACCTTATGCAGCTTTATCGTCTACGCCTGCTTCGACCTGATCGGCCGCACCTACATCCGCCAGCCCTTGCGCTGGAAGCAGATCCTGCCGGTGGGGATCATCAGCTACGCGTTCAACCTCAACCTGAGCGCGTGGGTCGGCGGCATCGCCATGCGCTACCGGCTGTACTCGCGCCTGGGGGTGAGCACCGGCAATATCGCCAAGATCCTCGGCTTGAGCCTGGCCACCAATTGGTTTGGCTACATGGCATTGGCCGGCGCGGTGTTCAGCAGCGGGCTGGTGACGATGCCGCCGGGCTGGAAGCTGAGCAGCGGCGCCTTGCAGGGGGTGGGCGTGCTGTTGGTGCTGGCCAGCCTGGGTTACCTGGCGGCGTGCCGGTTTGCAAAAAAACGCGCCTGGTCGATTCGCGGCATCGAGATCAACCTGCCCTCGCTGCGCATGGCCTGCTTGCAGTTGGCCCTGGGTGCGCTGAATTGGTCGCTGATGGCCGCGGTGATTTTTACCCTGCTGCCCGCCAAGCTGGACTATCCACTGGTACTCGGCGTGTTGCTGATCAGCGCGATTGCCGGGGTGTTGACGCATATCCCGGCCGGGCTCGGCGTGCTGGAAGCGGTGTTCATCGGCTTGTTGCAGCATGAAGCATCACGGGGCAGTTTGTTGGCCGGCTTGATTGCTTATCGGGCGATCTACTTTATTTGCCCGCTGCTGATTGCGCTGGTGATGTACCTGGCGGTGGAGGCCAAGGCGAAGGCGTTGCGGGTTAAGAAAACCGCCACGTGAGGGAAGAGTTGCCGGGCGTACCGCCTTCGCGGGTACGCCCACCTACACGAATTACCTGGACTGGATGATGCTCAAGCGCTCCCCCACTACCATCTCGGTGATCCAGTCCACCAGGATCGACGTGTAAGCCTGTTGCGACACCGGATCACTCAAGGCATGGTCGGCACCGTCGATGATGCGGTGCGTCAGGGAATGGGTCTGCTGGCACGCCGCGCGGTAGCTCATGATGGTGGCGTGGGGCACATGGTCGTCGGTTTCCGATTCGACGATCAGCACATCCCCGGTAAATGCCGAGCACGCCTGCAAGGCGCGATTGGTTTGCGCATGCACCAGCGTACTGCGGTAATCCATCAAGTCCATCTTGTCCAGGTCACGCTTGGGCTTGGTCCATTCCTGGTCGCGATACAGCGCCGGCACCCGCAGCGCCAGCCAGCGTACCGGGCGCAACGACGTCAGGATCGCGGCCAGGTAACCGCCATAACTGGTGCCCACCACGGCCACCGCCGACGTGTCGATAGCCGGGTGCGAGAGCAGCCGGTCGTAGGCGGCCAACAGGTCGCGCAGGTTGTCTTCGCGGGTGACGCGCGATAGCGGAATACCGGTGCCGGCATGGCCGCGCAGGTCGAAGGTGAGGCACACACAGCCGAGGCCGGCGATGCCTTTGGCGCGCTCAAGGTCGCGCTCCTGGCTACCGCCCCAACCGTGTACGAACAACACGCCCGGCACTTTGGATTTGGGGCTCAGGAATGTCCCGCTCATCTGTTCGTCGTCGATATCGATCGCAATGCTTTCGCTTCTAGCCGTCATAAGAGTTAACCGTTACGTACTTAAGGAGAAAGTCGCTGTTTTGCGCCGGGCCGCGGTACACCTCGATGGCGTCCGCCGGCAGCGCCTGCTCCACGTAGGTCTCTACCGAGGACACACGAATGGCCTTGAGACCTGGTTGATTGACAAAGCTCTGCAGCGCCGCGACTTCCGCGCTGCTGGCCCCGCCCATGCGCCAGGATTGTTCAAGCACGCCACTGCGGCGCTGGCCATCACTGTCCAGGCCCTGGGCGATGTCGTAGTTGCGCCGCGAGGCGTAGAAGCCGGGGTAGGCTTCATCCGCGGCGGCATCGAAGACCTGGGCTTGCTCGATAGCCAGGCGCACATCGTCGGGCAGGTCGAGCTTCAGCAAATCCGCGTAATCACCCGGCACCACCAGCAGGTTGGAGCCGCCATAGACCTTCTCGCCCTGCCCGTCCTCGGTGAGGTATTGCTCGCCGCAATAGCTGAACACACGCTCGCCGATACAACTGTGGCCCACACTATGGGTGACCACATCATGCAGGTCTTGTTCCAGCACCACGCCTTGGTTGAACAGTTGCGCCGCATCGGGCCGCGCCAGCAGCGCATCGAATTCGTCGAGGCTGTGGATAACTTCCTGACCGCGCCCAGCACACGCATGCACCGGTTTCAGCCGAATGGGCCCGCTGTAGAGCAAGCGCGTGGCGGCGGGCCGTGCATCGTCCAGGGCAAATACGCTGAGGCCGTCGAGCACCACATCGCGTACACGCTCACAGAACAACGCCGACCAGCCTTCGGGCGCCTTGGCTTCGGGACCTAACAGGCCATGGCTGATGGCTTTGGTGCAGATGAAATCGTGCTCGACATACCCGCCCCACAAGTCTTGCGGGCCTCTGATATTCAGGGCGAGCGCCTGCTCCGGCCCCACCAACGTTTGGGTGGGCAGCAGGTAAAGTTCGCGGCCTGCGTGTTTTTGCCGGTCGTAGCTACCACCGAATTCAAGCCCCAGGACCTGCGCCAGCCAACGGGCCAAGGCGCGGTTGGTGTCGACTTCATGCTGTGGCGCGCCCGCTCGCGAGGAGTGAGCAACCAGCAGTTTTTTACGTTGATTTGGGGTCATGCTTCCCCCTTGGCTATCCCACCGTGTGTGTACAACAAGGGGTTGCAGGGATCAGGCCAAGGCTGATTGACGCGTAGGGTCCGGAATTTCATCCGTTGTGGAAAAAAGATGGCAGATGGCCTGTTTTATTCTGCACGACGGCGATGCGAGGGCGCGGCGTTCTGCACGACTTACACGCCAAAGCGGCTGCGGTAATCACTGGGCGCCAGGCCGGTGATTTTTTTGAATGTGGCGCGGAAGGCGCTGGGGTCCTGGTAGCCCACGGTCCAGGCGATATGGTCGATGGTGCCGTTGGTGAACTCCAGCATCTGCCGCGCCTTGCCCACGCGCAGGTGCTGGCAGTATTCGGTGGGCTTCAGGCCGGTGGCGCCGCGAAAACGCCGCAGGAAGGTGCGTTCTTCCAGGCCCGCTTCCTGCGCCATGGCCGCGACAGACACATCCACCGCGCCGCTGGCCTGCAACCAGTGCTGAACCTTGAGAATGGCCGCGTCGCCATGGCCGAGGATCGGCGCAAAATTACTGCCGCACTGGCTGGCGCTGTCGCTGTGTTCGATCACCAGAAAGCGCGCCGTGTCGGCGGCGATGCTTGGCCCCATCAGCCGATCGACCAGGCGCAAGCCCAGCTCGGACCAGGCCATCAACCCGGCCGTGGTGATCAAGTCGCCGTCATCGACGATGGGTTTGTCCGCTTCCAGGCGCACTGCGGGGTAACGTGCGGCGAAGGATTCGGCGGATGACCAATGAGTGGTGGCGCTGCGCCCATCCAATAAACCGCTGCGCGCCAGCATGATTGAGCCGATGCACACGCCGCCAAGGACGGTGCCGGCCGCATGTTGTTGGCGGATCCATGCCAGCAGCGCCGCCGGCGCCTGTGCCTCGGTGAACTCGCCGATCGAAGGCGGTACCAGCACGGCCATCAGCGGCTGCTCGGGGCCTGGGTGAGTGTCGAATACTTTTGCCGGTAGGCCATCGGCCTGCACTTGCCAATGGCTGACGCGTAGCAGCGGCAATTGCGCCGACTGGTGCTCGGCGCCAATCCGGTTGGCCACCCCAAACAGGTCGGTCAAGCCATGCACGGCGGCCAACTGCGCACCTTGGTAAATCAACACACCCAACTCAACAACAGCCATTGTCAGTTTTCCCCCTGTTATTGTCGGTGCAGCCAATGCCCGGCGCCGGCGCCAGCTAAGATACTGAGCCCATCAACCCATCAAGAGGCAATTACCCATGGCCAAGCAAGCGCTCATCCTAATCGATATCCAGAACGACTACTTCCCCCAAGGCAAGTGGCCGCTTGACGGCGTGGAAACGGCTGCGGACAAGGCCGCCCAGGTGCTGCAGGCTTTCCGCGAGGCCGGGGATGCGGTGATTCATGTGCGTCATGAGTTCACCTCCGAGGACGCGCCGTTCTTCACACCCGAGTCCAAGGGTGCGCACCTGCATCCAAAAGTGCTGAACGAAGGCAACGAGCCGGTGGTGCTTAAACATTTCGTGAATGCATTTCGCGAAACCAACCTGCGCACCCTGCTGGAAAAACGCAGCATCACCGAACTGGTGGTGGTGGGCAGCATGAGCCATATGTGCGTCGATGCCGTGGTGCGGGCAGCGGCCGACCTGGGTTACACCGTCACGGTGATCCACGACGCCTGCGCCACCCTGGACCTGGAGTTCAACGGGCAGGTGATTCCGGCGGCGCAGGTGCATGCCGCGTATATGGCGGCGCTGGCGTTTGGGTATGCGAATGTGGTGTCGGCTGGGGAGTTTTTGCAACGTTAAAAGGGGCGGCTGCGCTCAGGCAGCGCTCATACACCTCTGCACTGGCAGGGCATGAAGAGAAATAAACAACCCGCGCTGCCCCCCAGGAGGGGAATCGAAGCCCTGCCCTTCTGGAACGCAGCCGTGGCACAATGACACTATCCAGCGTAAATAATGCACCGCATTATTTTCTCGCGAAGACCTTACGCAATTCATAAGGATAGTGAAAGTGAAGTTAACCAGTATTAAACTCAACGGCGTACCGGGTCACGGTGAAATAAACCTTACTGACATCAATAGACTCTCCGTCTTTACTGGACCCAATGGGTCTGGAAAGAGCACCGCTTTAAATGCAATAAAACTTGCTTTGGAAATCCTTCACGCCGGCGGCGTTCATGACACATTTAAAAGCGATAAAGAAATAACATTCAGCGAAGCGTCCTTAAGCTTCACTTGCCCGGGGCGCACCTACACGTCTAACACAGCGGCGCTTTTCAAGAGCGGCATCCAAAATATATCCATCAAACTACTGAGAGATGCCGACACGTACAGCATTGTCAGTGTGAGTTCGCAAGAGAGCCTATTCTTGGAGACCATCGAACACACAACAGCGGATATTAAAGCTCAACACGACCAAATAAAATCAATGGAGATTGAAGAGTCTAACATTCGCGCCAACATCGCAAAAAAAAGAGCGGCCGGTGACACCGGTGCGCGCGATTCCGAGGTATTACTCCAGCGTAAGATTGATGAACGAGAACTCCAGACAAACCTCTATGACGAATCACTTATTTTAAAAGCCAGAATGAATGAAACATCAGAAGAGATAGACATACCTCGCTCCGACTTCGAAAAATTCATACGCGAACTTAAATTTCCTTCTATTGTCTACCTCGACGCTGGAAAATTCATGCAGGACGCTGTTCCGGCACTCATGGAAAAGCTAGTAACCCTAAAAAAGGGAGACAAGGAAGATAATAAAAAATTTCAAACCATACAGTCCAAACTTGAACACCTGCTCCAACATGACTTTGACTGCTTTAACGAAAATAATATAAATCAACTTAAAATCAACGGTATTCCTTACCAATATGCGTCCTCAGGCACTCAGGTCTCCCTTGCTTATTTCGGACACACTGACTCGACCAACTCAGATGCAATTATAATATGGGATGAACCGGAAAACGGACTGCATCCAACTCGCAGAATTAGATTGCTCGATTTGATGATGCAAGACGGAAGACAGTTTTTCATTGCAACACACGCATTGGAATTCGCGCCTGTATTTTACCCTGACGGAAAAGTCTATCGCTGCGAAAGTAACTTCTTCCCCGAGCGCGCCGATGGACAACGTCTTGAACTGAGCGTTTCTCATATTGCAAAACGGATGGATGCCTTTTTGACATTAGAAGCACTCGGCGTTCAACCTGCTCGAACCTTATTCACCGCCAATATTATTATATGGGTTGAAGGCCCCAGCGAACTTATATTTTATCGGCATTGGCTGAGAGCGATATTTAAAGACACGGATATCCACGAAGGATACCACTACACACTCATGCAATATGGCGGAGGCTTGATCAGCTATCTTGGCATAGCAGAGCCTGAAGAAATAGAAGGGTATTTCGATGTCTTGAGCATGTGCAGAAATCCGGTATTCCTTGTTGACTCCGACTTTAGCTGCGAACCTGCAGGCTCTTCGCCAACTGAGTCATTAAAAACTGGAGCATTTAAGATCTTTGAAGAAATACAAAAACTGAATGACACCTCACCAGACAGCGCCCTATTTTTATATACACAAGGACGAGAAGTCGAAAACTATTTCCCAGAGCAAGCCTTATGGTATGCCGCTTCAAAGGTGTGGCAGGACTTTGCCGAGCACCAGCCGAAGCTGAATACATCACTTTGGGAGTTCGGCAAATATGAAAACTACTTTACTTCTCTTGAAGCCCATTTCATAAAACACGAAGTGACATTTACCAACTCAAAGGGAGAAATAAAAGCAAGCGGTATCAGTCGCTGGGGCAAAGCAAATAAAGTTGAGATGATAAGAGCGGCACTGGAAACGCCGAATTTAAATAAAGAGACTATGAAATGGCACTTCTCATCACACCTGGACGAGCTAGTGTCATTCATAAAGAAAATCACGATGAAATAGCCCACCTTCCATTCGATTCAGGGGCAGCGTGCGAAGCATGCACACCTTTTTCCTACCGCGTGGCGATGACGAACAGGCGCGGGAATGGCAGCAATACCGTGCCATCGGCCAGGGCGGGATAAGCCTGGGTAATCCGCGCTTGATAATCCTGCAGGAACGCGACTTTTTCGCTCTGCGTGAGCGGTGCGAGATAGGGGCGCAACGCCGAGCCCTTGAACCACTCCACCACAGCGGCATGATCGGCCAGGGGATGCTGGTAGGTGGTGCCCCATACATCGACAGTGCTGCAATGCCGGCTCAGCAGTTCGTAGTAGTAGCTCGCGGTGTGTCGCTCGTTGTGTTTGATCGTGCCAACCTTGGCAGCCCACGGGCCATCCGCCGCGACTTGCCGAGCCAGGCGGTGCGCCGGCTCGTCGAGGTTGTCGGGGGTTTGCACCGCCAGCGTGCCGCCGGGGTTCAGTTGCCTGACCAGGTGCGGGTACAGCTTGGCGTGATCCGGCAGCCATTGCAGGGAGGCATTGGCCAGGATCACGTCGAATGGTTGCGCGGGGCTCCACGCACCAATGTCCGCCAGTTCGAAAGTCAGCGCGGGCAGCCTTTTGCGCGCGTCGGCCAGCATGTCATCGGAACTGTCCAGGCCGGTGACGCGCGCTTGAGGGAAACGCTCGGCCAAGACTTCGGTGGAGTTGCCGGGCCCGCAGCCCAGGTCGACAGCGGTGCGCACATTGGTATCAGGAATGGCGGCAACCAAATCCCGGACGGGGCGGGTACGCTGTTGTTCAAACAGCGTGTATTGCTTGGCAGACCAGGTCATTGCCGCTTTCCTTCTAACCCGTGGTGGTAGTGGACCGTACTGGAGCCGCGCATAGCGCTAAAACATCCACGTATCGTAAGGCGCCTTGAAGATCAGGTAGTCGCGCTCAAACATAACCTTGATGCCGTTGGGGTGGAAGAAGCGGAGCAGTGGTTCCTGATGAACGTCGCCGTTCTTGTCCGTCCACCGGTAATAGGCGGAGCCCTGCGGCGACACTTTCAGTTGGGCCTCGACCTGCTCGCCCAGGTGTTGTCGCTGCGCCGGCTCAAATGCCTCGGCAGGTACCTCCAAGCGCAGGCTGGTAACCACCTCATCCTGATGAACCGTATTGAAAAACCGCGCGAATGCGACCAGGTTTTTCGGTTGTTCAAGCGCGAACAACGCGCTTAGCAGCTGCGAATCTTCGAACAGCCGATCAAGGGGGAAATCAACGTGATTAATGGTGCCGGAGGTGTGAGTGAACTGCATCGATAGCCCCGGTTTCCCGGCAATATTGTCAATCACGCCCAAGCCCAGCCCATCGGCCATGGCCAGAGAGAGACTCTCGGCAATCATCCGTCGTAGCTTCGCTCGATCCGCCGGAGGATTCGCTGGGTCAAGGTCAGCCATTGACTGAAACGACGGGTGTGGCAGCAAGCTGATCCATCCGGCGGCAAGCGAGGTGTGCAAGATAATCCGCGTTGCTCGGGGCTGCTTTTGCAACTGCTGCACAAACGTGGTGAGTGCGGGGTTGAAGGGATCGATCTTTGCCAGATATTGCGCAACTTCAACGGTGCTGTCGGGATCCTGAGTGGCGTCCAACCGCTCAAGGGCGTATTGGTGCGCCAACGCGCCGCCCTCGGAATCAAGACGCTCGTTCTGCAACATCTTGAAGGCCTGGAAGCGAAACGGCTTCGGGGAGTCGGCACGCTTGAGAATACTGACCGCCACGGGCATCAATCCCTCATCGCGGTCCATGATTTCGAGGATGTAGAGCTTGCGGTTGTTGTCGAAATCAACATCCTGGAAGAGCGCTCTCAACCGCACGCTGATTGAGTCGTTACGCGCGCCGAAGGCCCAGCCGCCACGGGCCACCGAGAGCAGTTTGAGCGCATCGAGAAAATCCGAGCTGTCCGAGTCTTTCGACTCGATAATCGACAGCAGGCGGTTTTCGTCGCCCTTTCTGAAATCCAGGTTAACCATGGACTCCCCGCGCGCCTTGCGGCGAGCCAACTGGATCATGTAGGAGTCAAGCAATGCTCGGGTGCGGTAGGTATCCAGCGTCTTGCTGGCGACTGAGGATTCGTTCTCAAGTGAAAGCCACGACTCCACACGCTGCTTCATCTGGGATTCAAATGTCGTCTGCAAATTGCTGCTGATGAAATAGGTCAGCGCAGACCCGCCGACCACAACCACCGAGATGATGAAGGTCAGCGCCTGGGTCGCCCGGGTAATGGGCGCATTGGCCTGCTCTAGAATCTCTTTGCTCAGTTCGTACTTCAGATGGCTTATTTGAGCCGCCTGGTTCGCTTCCAACTGGCGAACCCTCTCGAGGGCTTCCTGGATGCGCTGCTCGGCATCCTGAGTTTGCTCTCGGCAGGCCTTGAGGGCTTGGGCCAACGCATCCGATGCGGACGTATCAGTACTCACGTTTCAACTCCTGTTCCATTCTGCTATCCCTGACGTGCCTGACCGCGCAGGGGTGCAGACCTGCGCAGTATTTTGCGGGCAAAAATAAAGCCCCTGGTGAATGCACAGGGGCTTTATTTGTTATCGACAACCGTTGCGACTATCCGTTTTAGAACGGGATATCGTCATCAAAGCTGTCAAAGTCAGGAGCCGGTTGCGCAGCGGCCTGCTGTGGCGCTGGACGCGACTCACGCTGCGGCTGCTGGCTTGGCTGTGGACGCGACTGCTGTGGGCGCGGAGCCGAGTTGGACATGCCACCCTGGCCCTGTTGGTCGCCCTGTGGACGACCGCCCAACAGTTGCATGGTGCCTTGCATGTCGACCACGATTTCAGTGGTGTAACGCTTGATGCCGTCCTTTTCCCACTCGCGGGTTTGCAGTTTGCCTTCGATGTAGACCTGCGAACCTTTGCGCAGGTATTCGCCGGCGATTTCCGCGACCTTGCCGAACATCGACACACGGTGCCATTCGGTCTTTTCGACCTTCTGACCGGTCTGCTTGTCGGTCCACTGTTCACTGGTCGCCAGACTCAGGTTGGTCACGGCGTTACCGTTAGGCAAGTAGCGAACTTCGGGATCCTGGCCGCACGTACCGACCAATATGACTTTGTTAACCCCACGGGCCATAACGTTCTCCTAGGCTGGGCGCGCTGTCGGCACTGGGTTGACCAGTTGCTCGAGCGTCGCGCGGTCCAATAATTCGGTGTCCAATTTGATGTAGATCGCAGCTTCTTCTGCGACCACTACTGCGTCCGTTACTCCAACGACGGCCTTCAGGCGCTCGGCCAAGCCAGCTTCGCGAATCGCTTCAGGCGATAACGGCAGGCGTAGGCTCGTCACATACGGAGGTTCGCGCATGGTAACAGCAAAGGCCAACCAGAGGGCAGCCAGACCTGCGCATCCCAGGAACACAACCGACAAACCGCCATGCTGGAACATCCAGCCGCCCATAATGCCGCCGAGCGCGGAGCCCAGGAACTGGCTGGTGGAATACACCCCCATCGCCGTGCCCTTGCCGCCGGCCGGTGAAACTTTACTGATCAGCGAAGGCAGCGAAGCCTCCAGGAGGTTGAACGCGGTGAAGAACACCACCGTGCCGATCACCAGCGCCCGCAGGCTGTCGCCGAACTGCCAGAAGAATAGTTCAGTGAGCATCAATGTCGCGACGGCGCCCAGCAAAACTCGTTTCATTTTGCGTTTTTTCTCGCCATAGATGATGAACGGGATCATGGCGAAGAACGAAATCAACAGCGCGGTGAGGTAGACCCACCAGTGCTGCTCCTTGGGCAGGCCGGCTTTTTGCACCAGTGCCAGAGGCAAGGCGACGAAGCTGCACATCAGCATGGCGTGCAATACGAAGATACCTAAATCCAGGCGCAGCAGGTCCGGGTGCTTGAGCGTCGGTAACAACGCCTTGCGCGCAACCCCGGACTCGCGGTGCTGCAACGTGCCGGTGGAGCGCGGCACCATGAAGGCCACGATGAGGATACCGATCAGCGCCATGCCGCCGGTAGCGAGAAACAAACCGTGCAAGCCGAACGCACGCGTCAGCAACGGGCCAACCACCATGGCCACGGCAAACGACAGGCCTATGGTCATGCCGATCATGGCCATGGCCTTGGTACGGTGCTGTTCGCGGGTCAGGTCCGACAGCAGTGCCATCACCGCAGCGGAAATCGCGCCGGCGCCTTGCAGGATACGTCCGGCGATCACGCCCCAGATCGAATCGGCCTGGGCCGCCAGCACACTGCCGAGGGCGAAGACGATCAGCCCCAGGTAAATCACCGGGCGGCGGCCAATGCGGTCGGAGATGATCCCGAACGGAATCTGAAAAATCGCCTGGGTCAGACCATAGGCGCCAATGGCCAGGCCGATCAGTGCCGGGGTCGCACCGGCGAGGTCCATGCCATAGGTCGCCAGTACCGGCAACACCATAAACATGCCCAGCATACGGAAGGCGAACACCAGGGCCAGACCGCTTGCTGCTCGGGTCTCGCCGCTACTCATGCGTTCGCTGTGGGGATCGTGCATGGAAAAACCTCGTGTGAACCGGCGGCGATTCTACCAGTCCCATCGATTGAGAGGGTATATGCGGCGCTTTGCCGCGCAGCTTTCATGTAAGGCTGCACCCGGCACTTTGACAGTGTATATTCATCCAGTCTTCCGTCGTATACTCCCGCATTATTTACGCCCGCCGTGCGAGGCCATCTTGGACAAGATCCTGATTCGTGGGGCTAGAACCCACAACCTGAAGAACATCGACCTGACCCTGCCCCGGGACAAACTGATCGTCATCACCGGCCTGTCCGGCTCCGGCAAATCGTCCCTGGCGTTCGATACGCTGTATGCCGAAGGCCAGCGTCGCTATGTGGAGTCACTGTCGGCCTATGCCCGCCAGTTCCTGTCGATGATGGAAAAACCCGACGTCGACACCATCGAGGGCCTGTCGCCGGCGATTTCCATCGAACAGAAGTCGACCTCCCATAACCCGCGCTCCACCGTGGGCACCATCACCGAAATCTACGACTACTTGCGCCTGCTCTATGCGCGAGTCGGTATTCCGCGCTGCCCGGACCACGACATTCCCCTGGAAGCCCAGACCGTCAGCCAGATGGTCGACCTGGTGCTGGCCCAGCCGGAAGGCGCCAAGCTGATGCTGCTGGCCCCGGTGATTCGCGAGCGCAAGGGCGAACACCTTTCCGTCTTCGAAGAGCTGCGCGCCCAGGGTTTTGTGCGCGCGCGCATCAACGGCAAGCTCTATGAACTGGACGAAGCGCCCAAGCTCGACAAGCAGAAGAAGCACTCCATTGATGTGGTGGTCGACCGTTTCAAAGTACGTGCCGACCTGCAGCAGCGCCTGGCGGAGTCGTTCGAGACAGCGCTGAAGCTGGCGGACGGCATCGCCCTGGTAGCACCGATGGATGACGAGCCGGGCGAAGAGATCATCTTCTCCGCGCGCTTCGCCTGCCCGATCTGTGGCCATGCCATCAGCGAACTGGAACCCAAGCTGTTTTCCTTCAACAACCCGGCCGGCGCCTGCCCGACGTGTGATGGCCTGGGTGTGAAGCAGTTCTTTGACATCAAGCGCCTGGTTAACGGTGAACTCACCTTGGCGGAGGGTGCGATACGCGGATGGGACAGGCGCAACGTCTATTACTTCCAGATGCTGGGGTCGCTGGCGTCGCACTATAAGTTCAGCCTGGAAATGCCCTTCAATCAACTGCCGGCGGACCAGCAGAAAGTCATCCTCCACGGCAGTGGCTCGCAGAATGTCGATTTCAAATATTTGAACGACCGCGGCGACATTGTTAAGCGCTCGCATCCGTTTGAAGGCATCGTGCCGAACCTGGAACGGCGCTACCGCGAGACCGAATCGGCCAGCGTGCGCGAAGAGCTGGCGAAATTCCTCAGCACCCAGCCCTGCCCGGATTGCCGAGGCACTCGCCTGCGTCGTGAGGCGCGGCATGTATGGGTAGGCGAGAAAACGCTGCCAGCGGTGACCAACCTGCCCATCGGCGATGCCTGCGAGTACTTTGGCGTACTCAAGCTGACCGGACGCCGCGGGGAAATTGCCGACAAGATCCTCAAGGAAATCCGCGAGCGGTTACAGTTCCTGGTTAACGTGGGCCTCGACTACCTGTCGCTGGATCGTAGCGCCGACACGTTGTCCGGCGGTGAGGCGCAGCGCATTCGTCTGGCCAGCCAGATCGGTGCCGGCCTGGTGGGTGTGTTGTATATCCTCGATGAGCCGTCGATTGGCTTGCACCAACGGGATAATGATCGCCTGCTGGGTACGCTGAAACACCTGCGCGATATTGGCAACACCGTGATCGTGGTCGAGCACGATGAAGACGCGATCCGCCTGGCGGACTATGTAGTCGATATCGGCCCGGGCGCCGGTGTGCATGGTGGGCATATCGTTGCCGAGGGCACCCCGGCCGAAGTGATGGCGCATCCCGACTCGTTGACCGGCAAGTACCTGTCCGGCCGCGTCAAGATCGAAGTACCGGCCAAACGTACACCGCGTAACAAAAAGATGGCGTTGCACCTCAAGGGCGCGCGCGGTAACAACCTGCGCAATGTCGACCTGGAGATTCCGTTGGGCCTGCTGACATGCGTGACCGGTGTTTCCGGCTCAGGCAAATCGACGCTGATCAATAACACGCTGTTCCCTTTGAGCGCCACTGCCCTGAACGGCGCGACTACCCTGGAAGCCGCTGCGCATGACAGCATCAAGGGCCTGGAGCACCTGGACAAGGTGGTCGACATCGACCAGAGCCCAATCGGCCGTACACCGCGCTCCAACCCGGCAACCTATACCGGGCTGTTTACGCCGATTCGCGAGCTGTTTGCCGGAGTACCGGAGTCCCGCTCGCGCGGTTACGGGCCTGGTCGGTTCTCGTTCAACGTCAAGGGCGGGCGATGCGAAGCATGCCAGGGCGATGGATTGATCAAGGTAGAGATGCACTTTTTGCCGGACATCTACGTACCGTGCGATGTGTGCAAGAGCAAACGCTATAACCGTGAAACCCTGGAGATCAAATACAAAGGCAAGAGCATCCACGAAACCCTGGAGATGACTATCGAGGAAGCTCGTATGTTTTTCGACGCGGTCCCAGCGTTGGCGCGCAAGCTGCAAACGTTGATGGATGTGGGCCTGTCGTATATCAAGCTGGGGCAATCGGCGACCACGCTGTCTGGTGGCGAGGCGCAACGGGTCAAGCTGTCTCGCGAGCTGTCCAAACGCGATACCGGCAAGACTCTGTATATCCTCGACGAACCGACCACGGGGCTGCATTTTGCGGATATCCAGCAACTGTTGGACGTGTTGCACCGGTTGCGCGACCACGGCAATACGGTGGTAGTGATCGAGCACAACCTTGATGTGATCAAGACCGCGGATTGGCTGGTGGATCTGGGGCCGGAAGGCGGTTCCAAGGGTGGCCAGATCATTGCGGTAGGTACGCCGGAGCAGGTCAGCGAGATGGCGCAGTCCCACACCGGTTACTACTTGAAACCGTTGTTGGAACGCGATCGGGCCTGAGTGATTCAGGCCCAAGAAAAAGCCCCTGTCACGTTGCGGTGACAGGGGCTTTTTTGTAAGCGGAAATCAGAATTGCGATTGCAGGTAGTTTTCCAGGCCAATCAGTTTGATCAGGCCCAACTGCTTTTCCAGCCAATAGGTGTGATCTTCTTCGGTGTCGTTCAACTGCACCCGCAGAATCTCCCGCGTGACGAAGTCGCTGTGCTGCTCGCAGAGCTCGATGCCCTTGCAGAGTGCGGCACGCACCTTGTATTCAAGACGAAGATCAGCTGCAAGCATGTCAGGTACGCTGGTGCCCACATCCAGATCGTCGGGACGCATACGCGGCGTGCCTTCGAGCATTAGAATCCGGCGCATCAATGCATCGGCGTGCTGTGCCTCTTCTTCCATCTCATGGTTAATACGCTCGTAGAGTTCGGTAAAACCCCAGTCTTCGTACATACGCGAGTGGATGAAATATTGGTCACGAGCTGCCAGTTCGCCCGTCAGCAACGTGTTGAGGTAATCGATTACGTCGGGGTGACCTTGCATCGCCCTACATCTCCCTGCTTGAAAGCCTGTAGTTTGAACCATCATGACTCGGAGGTCACGGGATCAACGGCATAAAAGTGCAGATTTCCGGAGAAAAGTAGCTGAAATAACGCAAAAACCGCCCAAATGAGGGCGGTTCTGCTTCTCGTTTAGAGTCAGCTAAGCGTTACACCCAGCGCCTTTGCGATTGCTTCTCCATAAGCCGGGTCGGCCTTGTAGAAGTGTTGCAGTTGGACCTGTACCACTGCGCTGGTGACGCCTTCCATCGCACCGGCGATGTTGCTGACCAGCAGAGCTTTCTGGGCATCATCCATCAACCGGTACAGCGCACCTGCATGGCTGTAGTAATCGGTGTCTTCACGTTGATCATACCGGTCTGCTGCACCGTTCAACGGCAGGGGCGGCTCTGCATACTGGGGTGCCTGCTTTGGAGCATCAGCGTAACTGTTAGGCTCATAATTTGGTGCAGCTGCGCCATTGCTACCAAATGCCATGGAGCCGTCACGCTGATAGCTGTTCACCGGGCTTCGCGGGGCGTTCACCGGCAGTTGCTGGTGATTGGTCCCTACGCGATAGCGGTGTGCATCAGCATAGGCAAACACGCGACCTTGCAGCATGCGATCCGGCGACAACCCAACACCAGGCACCATGTTGCTTGGGCCAAATGTAGCCTGCTCGACCTCGGCAAAATAATTCAAGGGATTGCGATTCAGCTCCAACTCGCCGACTTCGATCAGTGGGAACTCCTGCTGCGACCAGGTCTTGGTCACATCGAAGGGGTTCTCATAGTGAGCGGCAGCCTGAGCCTCGGTCATGATTTGGATATTGACACTCCATTTCGGAAAGTCGCCGCGCTCAATCGCAGCAAACAGGTCGCGTTGAGCGTAATCAGGATCGGTACCGGCCAAGCGCGCAGCCACATCTGGCGCCAGGTTCTTGATGCCTTGTTTGGTTTTGTAGTGCCACTTCACCCAATGACGCTCACCCTTAGCGTTGATCAGGCTGTAGGTGTGGCTACCAAAGCCGTGCATATGACGGTAGCCGTCGGGGATACCGCGGTCCGAAAACAGAATGGTGATCTGATGCAGCGCCTCGGGCGAGTGTGACCAGAAGTCCCATTTGGCTTGGTTACTGCCAAGGTTGCTCTGCGGCAGTCGCTTCTGGGTGTGGATGAAATCGGGAAATTTGAGCGGATCGCGGATGAAGAATACCGGGGTGTTATTGCCAACGATGTCCCAGTTACCTTCTTCGGTATAGAACTTCAAAGCGAAGCCCCGCGGGTCACGCGCAGTGTCTGCCGAACCACGCTCACCACCCACGGTAGAGAAGCGCAGGAACGTTGGCGTTTGTTTACCAACGGTCTCGAACAACTTGGCACGTGTGTATTGAGTGATGTCGCGTGTAACGGTGAACGTTCCGTAGGCACCTGAACCCTTGGCGTGCACACGACGCTCAGGAATGTTTTCGCGGTTGAAGTGCGCAAGCTTTTCAATCAGATGAAAGTCATCAAGCAGCAACGGGCCGCGCGGGCCAGCAGTGCGGGAGTTCTGGTTGTCAGCAACGGGAGCGCCACTGGCGGTCGTAAGCGTTTTCAGGCTCATGCTCAATCTTCCTCAGGTCAGGCTTAACTGCCGGCTATCGGCTTGGAGGGAGTATTGACCATCAAGATGACACCATCAAATGCATTAAATTATGGGCTTTGATAGAAAATAACTAATTACCCGTCAGGGCGAATAGCGTCTGCTTAAAAGAGAACCGGTAGCGACCCGAATAATATAGATGGCTTTTCTATCGCCCACAAAAAACCGGGCACTAAGGCCCGGTTCTTCGTTACAGCTTGTCGTCTTACTCGGCGCTTACAGCTTCGCCGGCAGTAGCACGATCAACCAACTCAACGTACGCCATAGGCGCGTTGTCACCAGCGCGGAAACCGCACTTGAGGATGCGCAGGTAGCCACCCTCACGGGTAGCGTAACGCTTGCCCAGGTCGTTGAAGAGCTTACCAACGATAGCTTTCGAACGAGTACGGTCGAAAGCCAGACGGC
>Ga0207650_10000329_pt1 | contig 46145 bp, 34 predicted proteins | sample KBSS63metaG_FD_184325 | JGI IMG/M metagenome (GOLD analysis project Ga0207650, IMG submission 184325) | Switchgrass rhizosphere microbial communities from Kellogg Biological Station, Michigan, USA - KBS S6-3 metaG (SPAdes) (version 2) | ecosystem: Host-associated > Plants > Roots > Rhizosphere...
AAAGCAGGCCTTGGGGATTATCATGTCCCGCATTCTCTTTTGGTGACAGCGATATGACTGATCAGCGCAAAGGCAGCGATGCCGAACCCACCACTCACTTCGGCTTCAAGAACGTCCCGGAAAGCCAGAAAGCGGAAAAAGTCGCTGAGGTGTTTCACTCCGTAGCGGCCAAGTACGACCTGATGAACGACGTGCTCTCCGGCGGCATGCACCGCCTGTGGAAGCGCTTCACCATCGAGCTGTCGGGTGTACGCACCGGCAACCGCGTATTGGATATCGCCGGCGGTACGGGCGACCTGGCGGCCAAATTCTCCAAGCTCGTGGGTCCGACCGGCCAAGTGGTATTGGCGGACATCAACGGCTCGATGCTCAAGGTCGGTCGTGACCGCCTGCTCGACAAGGGTGTGGCCGGCAATATCGAATTCGTCCAGGCCGATGCGGAAAAGCTGCCGTTCCCCGACAACCACTTCGATTGCGTGACCATCGCTTTCGGCCTGCGCAACGTGACCCACAAGGAAGACGCGATCCGCTCGATGCTGCGCGTCCTCAAGCCGGGCGGCCGTCTGTTGGTGCTGGAGTTCTCCAAGCCGACCAACGCGCTGATGTCCAAGGTCTACGACACCTACTCCTTCGCCTTCATGCCGTTGATGGGCAAGCTGATCACCAATGACGCCGAGAGCTATCGCTACCTGGCCGAATCGATCCGTATGCACCCCGATCAGGAAACCCTGAAGTCGATGATGGTAGAGGCCGGTTTCGACCGCGTGACCTACCACAACATGACCTCGGGCATCGTGGCCCTGCACCGCGGCATCAAGCCCTGATGCTGCTCAAGGGTCTTCTCGCCAGCGTCGAACACGGCCTCAACCGTGTGCTGCGCCTGGACAGCACCGCCCTGGCGCGGCTTGCGCACTTGAACGGCAAGGTCATCGCCGTCGACTGCAGCAGCCCCGCCTTGCAGCTGTTTATCCTGCCCAGCGATGAAGGCCTGCTGCTCGCGACCCAATGGGCTGCCGAGGCCGATTGCACCCTGCGTGCGCCGGCGTCCAGCCTGTTGCACCTGGCGCTGAGCCGCAACAAAACCGCCATCCTCCACGGCACTGAAGTGCATTTGGAAGGTGACAGCTCGGTGCTGATGGACCTGGCCGCCGTGCTGCAGGACCTGGAGCTGGACTGGGAATACGAGCTGTCGCGCTGGATCGGCCCCGTCGCCACCCAGCTGATCAGCGGGCACCTGCGCAGCCGCTCGCGTTGGTACCAGCAGGGGTTCGCCAGCCTCAACCAGAACCTCGCCGAATACCTGAGCGAAGAATCGCGCACCCTGGTCGGAGAACGGGAAGCGCAAGCGCGCTTTCGTGAACTCGACAAGGCCAAAATCGACCTGGAACGCCTCGAGGCCCGCTTCGAGCGCCTGAGCCGTTCCCTTGATCCAAGCGATAACGCATGAAGCTGCTCGCCGTCCGCCGTTTGTTTCGTATCCAGCGCGTCGTAATCCGCTACCGCCTCGATGACCTGCTGTTCGCCCTGCCGCTGCCGTGGTTCCTGCTCGCTGTACGTTATGTACTGCCGTGGCGCTGGTTCCCGCGCAAACAGCTGGAGCTGAGCCGTGGCGCGCGCCTGCGCCTGGCGTTGCAGGACCTGGGGCCGATCTTCATCAAGTTCGGGCAGATCCTCTCGACCCGCCGCGACCTGCTGCCCGAAGACATCGCCGACGAGCTGATGCTGTTGCAGGACCGCGTGCCGCCGTTCGATTCCCAGCAATCGATGAAGCTCATCGAAGAACAGCTGGGCAAGAAGATCAGCGAGGTGTTCAGCCGCTTCGACGTCGACCCGCTGGCCTCTGCTTCGGTCGCACAAGTGCACGCGGCGCAGCTCAAGACCGGCGAAGAAGTGGTGGTGAAGGTGATCCGCCCCGGCCTCAAGCCGATCATTGGCCAGGACCTGGCGTGGCTGTTCATTCTCGCCCGCGCTGCCGAGCGTTTCTCGGCCGATGCGCGCCTGCTGCACCCGGTGGATGTGGTCGCCGACTACGAAAAAACCATCTACGACGAACTCGACCTGCTGCGCGAAGCCGCGAATGCCAGCCAACTCAAGCGCAACTTCGAAGGCTCGCCACTGCTGTACGTGCCGCAAGTGTATTGGGATTGGTGCCGCCCCAAAGTGCTGGTGATGGAGCGCATCTACGGCGTGCAGGTCACCGACCTCGCGACGCTGGCCGACCAGCGTACCGATATGAAGATGCTCGCCGAGCGTGGCGTGGAGATTTTCTTCACCCAAGTGTTCCGCGACAGTTTCTTCCACGCCGACATGCACCCGGGCAATATCTTCGTCAGCACCGTCAACCCGTGGAGCCCGCAGTACATCGCGATCGACTGCGGCATCGTCGGCAGCCTGACGCCGGAAGACCAGGACTACCTGGCCCGCAACCTGTTCGCCTTCTTCAAGCGCGACTACCGGCGCGTGGCGCAATTGCACATCGATTCGGGCTGGGTGCCGGCTGAGACCAAGCTCAACGAATTCGAAGCGGCGATCCGTACCGTGTGCGAGCCGATCTTTGAAAAACCGTTAAAAGATATTTCCTTCGGCCAGGTCTTGATGCGCCTGTTCCAGACCGCGCGGCGCTTCAATATGGAAGTGCAGCCACAGTTGGTGCTGTTGCAGAAAACCCTGCTCAACATCGAAGGCCTTGGCCGCCAGCTGTACCCGGACCTCGACCTGTGGAATACCGCCCAGCCGTTCCTCGAACGCTGGATGCGCGAGCGGATGAGCCCGAAAACCATGCTGGGCAACCTGCACAGCCAGATGGAACAACTGCCGCACTTGGCCAACATGACCCGCGACCTGTTGGAGCGCATGTCCCAGCCCCACGCCAAGGACCCGGCGCCGCCCTGGAAGAAGCGCAAGGACGACTGGTTCCTGCGCCTGCTGGGCGCTGCGCACCTGGTCGGCGGGGTGATGCTGGCCATCGGTGGTCCGCTGAACCAACTGGGCCACTGGCCGGCTGGCATCATGGTCGCCGTGGGTGTTTATCTGATCGTGCGTCGATAGCCAATCCGGTTATACACTGTCGCAAATTGCCGGAGCCGAACATGAAAGACTGGCTGGACGAGATCAAGTGGGACAGTGACGGCCTGGTGCCGGCCATTGCCCAGGACTACAAGACCGGGCGCGTGCTGATGATGGCCTGGATGAACCGCGAGGCCCTGAGCCTCACTGCCACTGAGCAGCGCGCCATCTACTGGTCACGCTCGCGTGGCAAACTGTGGCGCAAGGGCGAAGAGTCCGGGCACGTGCAAACCCTGCACGAGATGCGCATCGACTGCGACGCCGACGTGGTGATCCTCAAGGTCGAGCAGATCGGCGACATCGCCTGCCACACCGGCCGTCACAGCTGCTTCTATCGCGTGTTCGAGAACGGCGAATGGAAAGTCGTGGAGCCGGTGCTCAAAGACCCGCACGCCATCTACTCGGCAGGACACTGAACATGAGCGATACCCTGAACCGTGTGGCCCAGGTGCTGGAAGACCGCAAAGGCGCGGACGCCGACAGCTCCTACGTCGCCAGCCTGTACCACAAGGGCTTGAACAAGATCCTGGAAAAACTCGGCGAAGAATCCGTCGAGACGATCATCGCCGCCAAGGACGCGCAAATCAGCGGCGACTGCAGCGATGTGATCTACGAAACCGCCGACTTGTGGTTCCACAGCCTGGTCATGCTCGCCCAACTGGGGCAGCATCCACAGGCAGTGCTGGATGAACTGGACCGTCGCTTCGGCTTGTCCGGGCATGCCGAAAAGGCTTCGCGCCCGTCCGCTTGAATAACGTTGACTGAGGAATTGCAGCATGGGCATTTTTGACTGGAAACACTGGATCGTCATTCTGGTGGTCGTGGTACTGGTATTCGGCACCAAGAAACTCAAGAACCTCGGCACCGACGTCGGCGAGTCGATCAAGGGCTTCCGTAAAGCCATGAACGACGACGAAAAACCGGCCGACCCGGTGGTCAATCCCGTACCGCCGGCCCAGCCTGTGCACCCGCAGGCCACCCAGCCGATCACCGAGCGTCGTACCTTCGACGTGCAGGCTGAAAAAGTCGAAGAGCCGACCCGCAAAGACTCGTGAGCACTGACTAATGTTTGGTATCAGCTTCTCTGAACTGCTGCTCGTCGGCCTGGTAGCCCTGCTGGTACTGGGGCCGGAACGCCTGCCCGGTGCGGCACGCACGGCCGGCCTGTGGATCGGGCGCCTGAAACGCAGTTTCAACGCCATCAAACAGGAAGTTGAAAGGGAAATCGGCGCCGACGAAATCCGCCGGCAACTGCACAACGAACATATTCTGTCGTTGGAGCAGGAAGCCCGGAAGATTCTGTCACCCGTGCAGGAACCCGCCAAACCGGTGGAGCCGGTGGCTGACAACACCATCGCGCCAACCGTTGAGGCCGCTCCCGTGCAGCCCACCGCGCCAACCGAGCCTGCGCCGACGCCTGCCGCGTCGCCCGCGCCCCATGACCCCACATTGCCGCCGCGAGCCCCATGAGCGCTGATAAACCGGAAAACGACCAGCATATGCCGCTGGTCTCGCACCTCACCGAGCTGCGTACCCGCCTGCTGCGTTGCGTAGCGGCCATCTTCATCATCTTTGCCGGGTTATTCGCCTTTACCCAGCAGATCTACACCTTCGTCTCCACGCCGCTGCGCCAGTACCTGCCGGCCGGCGCGACGATGATCGCCACCGATGTGTCATCACCGTTCCTGACGCCGTTGAAGCTGACCATGATGGTCTCGCTGTTCCTGGCGATCCCGGTGATCCTGCATCAGATCTGGGGCTTTATCGCGCCGGGCCTGTACAAGCATGAGAAGCGCATCGCGGTGCCGTTGCTGGTGTCGAGCATCCTGCTGTTCTACACCGGCATGGCGTTCGCCTACTTCCTGGTGTTCCCGTTGATCTTCAAATTTTTCGCCGCCGCCACCCCGGCCGGCGTGGAAATGATGACCGACATCACCAGCTACCTCGACTTCGTGATGACGCTGTTCTTCGCCTTTGGCGTGGCCTTCGAAATCCCGGTGGCCGTGGTGTTGCTGGTGTGGATCGGCGTGGTCAACGTGCAATACCTGAAGAAGATCCGCCCCTACGTGATCATCGGCTGCTTCGTGGTCGGTATGATCCTCACCCCGCCGGATATTTTCTCCCAGACCCTGCTGGCCGTGCCGATGTGGATGCTGTTCGAGATTGGCATCCTGTTCAGCAGCTTGATCACCAAGCGCGGCGAACACCCGGATGACCAAACCGCCGACGACGACCAGCCGCCAGCGACCCAGCCGTGAACCTGCTGCTGCTGGAAGAGGCCGACTTTATCGCGGCCGACCGTGTTGTGCTGCGTGATCGGCGCCTGGTGCACATGCAGGAAGTCCACCGCGCCGTCGTAGGCGACAGCCTGCGTGTCGGGCGCATCGGCGGGTTGATGGGCAATGCACAACTGGTGCGCCTGGAAGCCCGCGAAGCCGAACTGCAAGTGAGCTTCGACCAACCTCCACCGGCCAAACTGCCGCTGACGCTGCTGCTGGCCCTGCCGCGCCCGAAAATGCTGCGCCGGGTGCTGCAGACCGTGGCCGCCATGGGCGTGCCCAAGGTGGTGCTGGTCAACAGCTACCGGGTCGAGAAGAGCTTCTGGCAGACCCCGTTCCTGGAGCCCGAGGCGATTCGCGAGCAATTGATCCTCGGCTTGGAACAGGCCCGAGACACGGTGTTACCCGAGATTGTTATCGAAAAGCGCTTCAAGCCCTTCGTCGAAGACCGCCTGCCGGCCATGACCGAAGGCACCCTGGGCCTGATCGGTCACCCAGGCGATTACCCGGCGTGCCCACGTGGGCTGGATGAGCCGGTGACCCTGGCGATCGGGCCTGAGGGTGGCTGGATTCCCTACGAAGTGGACCTGCTGACCCAAGCAGGGCTGCAGCCGGTGCAACTCGGTGCACGCATCCTACGGGTCGAAACGGCCGTCACCGCCCTGCTCGCCCGGCTCTTCTAACCACAAACCTGGCAAACGACGCAGCTCCCCTGTGTCACTACAGATTCCTGCGTATCTGCCGATAACCCGTGAATAAGTCCAAGCCTTGTTCCACGGGAGTTTGCAGTATGTATCGTTGGTTAGCCGAAAAGCTGGGGAATGTCAGCGTCAAAACCAAACTTGGCGTGGGCTTCGGCCTGGTATTACTGCTGACGCTAATGATCACCTTCACCGGCTGGACCGGGCTTTCAGGCGTGATCAGTCGCGGGGACAAACTGGGTTATATCGCCAGCCTCAACGACCTGAGCAAGGACCTGCGCATTGCGCGCCTGGACTTCGAAATGCGCCGTGGCGAACAGGGGCCGGCAGCCGTCAATGAGCTGCTTGGCAAGCTGGAAGGTGGCCTGAAAACCGCGCGCACGCTAATCGAGCAGCCCGCCGATATTGCTCTGATCGATGATCAACTGGCAGGGGTCGACCAGTACAAGCGGGCATTTGATGCCATGGTCCAGGCCGGAGCCAATCGCGAAAACGCCCGTAGCAAATTGGGCGATACCGCTGACAACGCGGTACTCAAGGTAAACGAAGTCGAAAAATCCCTGCTGCAAGGTGACAACGTCAGCCAGTTCAACAGCGTTGTTGATGTGAGCAAATTGATCCAGCAAGCGCGCTTTCAGGTGCGCGGCTATACCTACAGCGGCAAGGTCGAAGCAGAGCAGCCCGCGCTGGACGCCATCGACAATGCCCTGAAAAAAATCGCCAGCCTCACGGGCCAAATCCCTGAACAATATTCGACCAACCTGCAACAGGCCAGCGTGTCACTGCAAGCCTATCGCGCAGCGGTCAGCCAATACCGCGACTCTCAGGTTGCCAGCGCTGCAGCGCTGAAAATCATGGGCGTGCAGGGCGACATATTGCTGGACCGCAGTAACAAGCTGACCACCTCGCAAACGGTGGTGCGTGACGCCGATGCCGCAAACGCCAAGCAGCTGTTGCTGTTGGCCACCGTACTGGCGCTGATCTTCGGCCTCGTCGCCGCCTGGGCCATCACCCGCCAGATCATCATCCCGCTCAACCAGACACTCCAGGTGGCCGAACGCGTGGCCTCGGGTGACCTGAGCCACAACCTGACCTCTCTACGCCAGGACGAACTGGGTCAACTGCAACGCGCCATGCAAAGCATGACCGTCGGCCTGCGTGAGCTGATCGGTGGCATCAGCGACGGCGTCACCCAAATCGCCAGCGCCGCTGAACAGCTGTCCGCCGTGACCGAGCAAACCAGCGCCGGGGTCAACAGCCAGAAAGTCGAGACCGACCAGGTCGCCACCGCCATGAACGAAATGGCCGCCACCGTGCAAGAAGTGGCGCGCAACGCCGAGGAAGCCTCCGAAGCTGCCGTGGCCGCTGACCAGCAGGCCCGTGAAGGCGACAAAGTGGTCGGCGAAGCCATCGCCCAGATCGAACGCTTGGCCACCGAAGTGGGCAACTCCACGGCGGCCATGGGCGACCTGAAGCGCGAAAGCGACAAAATCGGCAGCGTGCTCGACGTGATCAAGTCCGTGGCCCAGCAAACCAACCTGCTGGCCCTCAACGCCGCGATTGAAGCCGCACGTGCCGGCGAAGCCGGGCGAGGTTTCGCCGTGGTGGCGGACGAGGTACGCAGCCTGGCCCAGCGCACACAGAAGTCCACCGAAGAGATCGAAGAGCTGATCGTCGGCCTGCAAAACGGCACCCAACAGGTCGCAAGCATCATGGACAACAGCCGTGGCCTGACCGACAGCAGCGTCGAGCTGACCCGCCGTGCCGGTAGCGCCCTGGCGAACATCACCCGTACGGTCTCGACCATCCAGGCGATGAATTCGCAGATCGCCACGGCGGCCGAGCAGCAAAGCGCGGTGGCCGAGGAGATCAACCGCAGTGTGTTGAACGTGCGCGATGTGTCGGAACAAACCTCTTCGGCCAGCGAAGAAACCGCAGCCTCCAGCGCTGAGCTGGCGCGCCTGGGTATCTACCTGCAAACCCTGGTAGGCCGCTTCAAGGTTTGATCCCCGCGTGGCGGCCATCAGGGTCGCCACCGACAATTTGTGAAATTTCCTACACGCTTTTCAGGTCGTGAACCGACTTGTATGGCGGCGAAAAAAGTAGCGTTTCAACTTCCCCTGACCCGCGTCAGCCGGAATCTCGAAACGCTATCTTTGATTCGTTGGAGGTTCACTATGTTTAGTCCACTGACCCGCCTGCTGGAAAACACCAGCATCGCCCTGAAACTTGCCCTGGGCTTTGGCCTGGTGCTGGCCCTCAGCCTGATCATCGCGTCAACCGGCTGGCAAGCCTTGAACAAATCGGTCGATCGCTCACAGAAACTGACAATCCTCTCGCAACTCGCGATTGTCGGCGAAGAGTTGCGCGCTGATCGCATCCTTTACCGGACCCTCAGCAACCCGGAGAGCCTGGCAAGGATCAGCTCGCACATGGAGAAGATCGACCGCATCCTGACTGAGCTTTCACCACGCTTTACCGACCCGCTCAACCAACGCCAACTGCAGAACAGCCGGGACTTTGCGGCGAGCTTCAAAGCCGCCCTGAATGGCCTGGACAGCTTGATCAAACACCGTGAAAACACCCGTGCACAGCTCAAGCGCAGCGCCGCAGAGACCAGCGACGCGCTTGCCGAACTCACCAGCGATCTGCCCAGCCAAGATGATGAAAACGCCCTGGAGGCCATCGAACAACTGCGCCACGCCTTGGAACAAGCCGAAGATCGTGCCCAGGCCCAGGCTTGGGCCGCCGCCTCTTTGGAGGCCTATGTCGACAGTGTCGATACTGCGATCCAAACCTTGGACCGCACCCAGAAAGCAGTCACTGCATTGCCCGTCAACGGCGCCGCACTGGAAAAGGTCCTGCTCAACTATCGGACTCATCTGACCGACCTCAAGGAGGCCCAACTCAGTACTGAAGCCCGGCAGTTCCAACTCGAACAGCAACTGGATCAGTTGCTCAAGGAAAGCGACCAGTTAAGCGAAGACCAGAGCACCAAGCGAAACAACGAAGCGAGCCTGGCGCGTACCCTGCTGCTGAATGTCACCGTCGCCGCACTGCTACTGGGCAGCCTGGCCGCCTGGTTGATCGCGGGCCAGATCGTCGTACCGCTGCGCCAAGTATTGCTGACGGCTAATCGGATCGCCGAGGGCGATCTGAGCACCACCACCAGCACCTCTCGCCGGGATGAATTAGGCCAGTTACAGCACAGTATCGGGCAAATGACGCATAACCTGCGCGGCCTGATCAGCGGTATTGGCGACAGCGCCCGACAAATCGCCAGTGCCGCCACACAGCTGTCCACTGTCTCCGAGCAGACCCGCGCCGGGCTCAGCAACCAAAAGGACGAAACCGATCAGGTGGCCACCGCCATGAACGAAATGCTCGCCACCGCCCAGGAAGTCGCCCGGCACGCCGAGCAGGCGTCTATCGCGGCCAATGAAGCGGACCAACAGGCCTGCGCCGGTGACAAGGTGGTTGCACAAGCCATTGAGGAGATCGGCCATCTGGCCAGTGAAATGGCCCTGTCCAGCCGCGCCATGCTGGCACTGCAGCAGGAGAGCCAAAAAATCGGCAGTGTGCTGGACGTGATCAAGTCCGTGTCCCAGCAAACCAACCTGTTGGCGCTGAACGCGGCCATCGAGGCCGCACGCGCGGGCAATGCCGGTGAAGGGTTTGCGGTGGTAGCCGATGAAGTACGCAGCCTGGCGCAACGCACACAGGAATCGGCCGAAGAAATCGAAGGGCTGATCAGCGGCCTGCACGCCGGTACACAACAGGTGGCCGACATCATGGACAGCAGCCGCCACCTGACCGACCACAGCGTCGGCCTGACCCGCGACGCCGGCGACGCACTGGGGGCGATTGCCCGGACGGTATCGATCATCCAGGAAATGAACCAGCAGATTGCCGCCGCCGCCGAACAACAGAGCGCCGTGGCCGAGGAGATCAATCGCAGTGTGTTGAAAGTACGGGATGTTTCCGAACAAACCGCAGCCGCCAGCGAGGAAACGGCGGCGGCGAGCGTTCAGTTGACAAGATTGAGCCTTGACCTGCAGACACTGGTCGGCAAATTCAGGCTCTGAGACTCACCACATGTGTGGCGACTGGCTTGTTGTGGCGAGCGAGCTTGCTCGCGCTGGGCTGCGAAGCGGCCCTAAAAACCTGCCACTGCGATTTGGCTTAAAAACGCGGATGGGTTTATGGGGGCCGCTACGCGGCCCAGCGCGAGCAAGCTCGCTCACTACAGGTCAACTTTTAGCGCTCTGGAAGTGTTGACTACAGGACCTGGCGCAGGAACGCCTGGGCGCGAGGGTCTTTCGGTGAGTCGAAGAACTCGGCGGGGGCCGCATCTTCCAGCAACTTGCCATGATCGAAGAACAGCACGCGGTCCGCCACTTCACGGGCAAAGCCCATTTCGTGGGTCACACAGACCATGGTCATGCCCTCCAAGGCGAGCGTCTTCATCACGTCCAGCACTTCGCCGACCATTTCCGGGTCGAGGGCCGAGGTGGGCTCATCAAACAGCATCACCTTGGGCTCCATGGCCAACGCCCGGGCAATCGCGACCCGTTGCTGTTGGCCACCGGACAAGCGTGAGGGGAACTCATTGGCCTTCTGTGCAATGCCGACCTTCTCCAGCAGCGCCAGGGCCTTGGCCTCACGCTCCTGCTTGCCGCGCTTGCGCACGACTTTCTGCGCCAGGCACAGGTTTTCCAGCACGGTCATGTGCGGAAACAGGTTGAAGTGCTGGAACACCATGCCGACTTCGCGGCGGTAGGCGTTCACGTCGGTCTTCGGGTCGGCCAGTTGCAAGCCGTCGATGCTCACCGAGCCGGAGTCGAACTCCTCCAGGCCGTTGAGGCAACGCAGGAACGTGGACTTGCCGGAGCCGGACGGGCCGATCACCACCAGCACTTCGCCCTTGGCCACCTGGGTGGTCACATGGTCCACCGCACGGACCACATGGCCACGGGTGTCGAAAACTTTTACCAGATCGCGAACTTCAATCACTTTGCGCGAGCCTCCGCTCAAGCCGGCTGGCCATTTTCGACAGCGGCAGGTTGATCAGCAGGTACAGGCCTGCCACGCAGAACAGGATTTCAAACGGCGAAAATGAAGTGGTGATCACTTCACGGCCACTCTTGAGCAATTCGGTAATCGCGATCACCGACACCAGGGACGTGTCCTTGACCAGGCTGATAAATTGCCCGGCCAGCGGTGGCAGCACGCGCTTGAACGCCTGCGGCAGTACCACATGGCGCATCGACTGGCTGGCACTCAGGCCCAGGGAGCGCGCGGCTTCGTTCTGGCCACGGGTGATGGACTGCACACCGGCGCGGACGATTTCAGCCACATAGGCACCGGTAAACAGCGACAGCGCCGCAATCCCGGCGAATTCCCGGGACAGGTTGAGCACCGTGCCAATAAAGAAATAGAAGATGAAGATCTGCACCAATAGCGGCGTACCGCGCACCAGCTCGACGTAGATCGTCGACAGATCACGCAAGGTCGGGTTGCTGGACAAGCGGCACAAGCCGGTCGCCAGACCAATCGCCAGGCCGAGGATTCCGGACACCACCGATAACCATAGCGTGGTCCACAAACCCCACATCAATGGCCCCAACGCCCAATGCCGGGTCACGCCCACCACATCGCCTTCGGCGACATCGTCACCGCGCGCCACTTGCAGGCTGTTGTCGGCAACAGTCAGCTTTTGCTCGGTGCCGGCGTCGTTGCGCAAGGTCACTTCGGCGACGTCGCCTTTGCGGACCAACTCGACAACCGTGGAGATGTCAGCGGCGCGTTGGGACTCTTCAGCCTGGTAGGCGAAGTACTGCGGTACGCGGTTCCAGCGCCATTCGTAGGACATCAGCGAGGTGGCGTAGTACAGCGCACCGGCCAGGCCAACCAGCACAACCACAGTCAGCAGGTGCCAGGGCCATTGGGCTTTTTTCTGTTTCATTTACTCAGTATCCAAAAGAGTCGGGCGCGCGCCAGCCTTATTCCATGTCCTTGAGCCACTCGGAGCTCTTGAACCACTTGTCATGGATGCGATCGTAGGTGCCGTCGTTGCGGATCTGGTGCAGGAAGTTGTTGATGAAGTTGATGCTGTCGTAGTCGCCTTTCTTCAGGCCAAACGCCAGGGGTTCGAAGGTGAAGGGTTCTTCCAGGAACACCAGCTTGCCATTGCCGACTTTTTTCTCGGCAACCACGTTGTACGGCGCGTCATACACAAAGGCATCGGCCTTGCCGTTGACCACGTCCAGCACGCCTTCCTGTTCGTTGTCGTAACCGTGGTACTTGGCTTTGGAGATCAGCTTTTTGGCGACCATCTCACCGGTGGTGCCCAGCTTGGAGGTCAGGCGGTATTTCTCGTCGTTCAAGTCTTTGTAGGACTTGATGGTGCCTTCCAGTTCCTTGCGGATCAGCAGGGTCTGGCCGACCACAATGAAGGGTTCGCTGAAGTTCAGGCGCAGGTTGCGTTCCTGAGTCAGGGTCATGCCGCTGCCGATCATGTCGAACTTGCCGGTCAGGAAGGCGGGGATAATGCCGTCGTAGCCGGTGGATACCAGCTCCAGCTTGACCCCCATGGACTTGGCCATGGCCTTGAGGATGTCGACTTCGAAGCCGATGATTTCACCGCGCTTGTCTGTCATTTCGAACGGCATGTAGGTCGGGTCCATGCCGACTTTCAGCGTGCCGCGCTTGACCGCATCATCGATCGCACCCGCCTGGGCCGCAGTGGCCGCGACCAGTGCGGTGACGCCGAGCAGCAGCATCGAAAGATACTTTTTCATCATCAAGTCCCCTGAACGATTCTTGTAAGGTCGGCGCGCAAAAGGGCTGCACCATTTCGGGGTGCGATCCTAACCCACTCGTTGCTCGTCACAAAGGTTTCACGGCTATTTGTTATCGGCATATGTCGGAAAAGCCCCACATCGGTGCGGCAAAGCTCAGGGGCAGACACTTACGCAGAGGAGTACCGGCAACCGGTTGATGTGTAAGCAGTTATGACTTTCAGTCGATTTCCACCCACCAATCGGTGTCTTTAAACCACTTGTCGTGCAGGCGATCGTAGGTCCCATCCTGGGCCACTTGATTAAGAAAATGGTTGATCCAGTTGAGGCTGTCGAAATCGCCCTTTTTCAAGCCGAACGCCAAGGGTTCGAAGGTAAAGGGTTGCTCAAGTGCCAGCAGCGTGCTGTTTTCCGGGCGGCTCAGGGCGATCAGGTTGTAGGGTGCGTCATGAATAAAAGCATCGGCCGCTCCCGCCAACACCTGGCGTACCCCTTCTTCCGGAGTGGCAAAACTGCTGATGCGGGCCGCCCCCAAAAACCGTCGGGCTGCCGCCTCACCCGTGGTGCCTTCGGTGGTGGCGATCCGGTAACTGGCGTCATCCAGGTCCTCGACACTGCTGACCTTGCCCAGAAGCCTTGGGTGCAACACCACCGACTGGCCGACCACGATGAACGAGTCGCTGAAGTTGAGCTTGAGGTTGCGTTCCTGGGTGACGGTCATGCCGCTGCCGATCAGGTCGAATTTCTTTGCCTGCAACCCCGCCACCAGCTCGGTGTAGGGCACAGTGACCAATTCAAGCTCGACCCCCAAGGCTTGGCTCATGACCTTGAGCAGGTCGATTTCAAAGCCGACGATGCGTCCCTGTTTATCGGTCATTTCGAAGGGCACGTAGGTGGGCGTGGTGCCGACCTTGAGCGCGCCGCGTCGAACGGCGTCGTCAATCGCGCCAGCCTGTGCCAGGCCCATGTGAATCCATGCGACAGCGCTGATCAGCAGCGCAGAACAATAGCCTTTGCTCATGAAGACCCCAGTAGCCGGTTAAATTCGGGGCGATGCTAACTCAGCCACGGGCACGGCAATACGCCTCGAACAAGGGTCTTTTGTTTCGAAATAACAAGAGGTTAAGCCGAGAGGGAAAGTAACGAAAAACGCTGTAGGACCAGCGTTCGGAACACCCCCGAGGAGAACCCTCGGGGGCGTCTGAATCAGGCCGGTTGGGCCTGGGACGACAGCGGTTGCAGCGGCAGCAACGGCGCGTGCGGGTCAGCCTTGATCGATTCCCGCCAGGCGGCGAGCCACTCGGCATGGCCTTCGCTCCAGACCTGCTCGTGCAGGCGAGCCAGGGCTACCGGGTCACTGAGCAAGGCCAGGCGTTCACCGTTGTTGAGGCCGGCAGGACCGACTTTCAACGCGTGACGCACACGTTCGGCACGCAGGTACTCGATCGGCTCGGCCTGCGCGTGACGCGAGGTCGCCAGGGCACAGGCCAGGGCGTTCTGCTGCGGGTCGACCACCGAGCGCACAAAGCCGTCATTCAGCGCATGCCAACGGTTTTCGTGGGTGTACTTGTCGGTGGACAGCAGCGCTTGCGGCGGATTGTATTCCTCAGGGATCAGGAACAGGCTCTCGTCGCGGGACTTGAGGCCCAGCCCGACACGGCTGGAAATCACCGACACCGGGATCGACAGCATCAGCGACCCCACGATCGGCACCAGCCACCACAGGAAGCTTGGGTTCAACCACACCACCAGCAACGCCCAAAAGAAGCCGAGCAAGGTCTGGGTGCCATGGCGCTTGATCGCTTCACCCCATGGGGTGGAGTCATCGTCACGCTGCGGCGAGTTCCAGGTCGCGGCCCAGCCGAGGAACGCGGCGAGTACGAAACGGGTGTGGAAGATCATCCGTACCGGTGCCAGCAGCATGGAGAACAGCATCTCCAGCAGCATCGACAAGGTCACCTTGAACTTGCCGCCGAACTCTTTCGCGCCTTTGGCCCAGATCAGGATGATGCTCAGCAGCTTCGGCAGGAACAACAGCACGATGGTGGTGGAGAACAGCGCCACCGCTTTGTCCGGATGCCATTGCGGCCACAGTGGGTAAAGCTGGCGTGGCGCCATGAAGTACTGCGGCTCCATCAGGGTGTTCACTGCCAGCAGGGCCGTGGACAGCACCAGGAACAGGAACCACAACGGTGCCGACAGGTAGGACATCACACCGGTCAGGAACACCGCGCGGTGCACCGGGTGCATACCCTTGACCAGGAACAGGCGGAAGTTCATCAGGTTACCGTGGCACCAGCGACGGTCACGCTTGAGTTCGTCCAGCAGGTTCGGCGGCAGTTCTTCGTAGCTGCCCGGCAGGTCGTAGGCAATCCACACGCCCCAGCCGGCACGACGCATCAGCGCAGCTTCAACAAAGTCGTGGGACAGAATGGAACCGGCGAACGCGCCTTTGCCCGGCAATGGCGCCAGGGCGCAATGCTCGATAAACGGCTTCATGCGGATAATCGCGTTGTGACCCCAGTAGTGGGATTCACCCAACTGCCAGAAGTGCAGGCCGGCGGTAAACAGCGGGCCGTAGACGCGGGTCGCGAACTGCTGCATGCGTGCATACAGGGTGTCCATGCCCGACGCACGCGGCGCGGTCTGGATAATCCCGGCGTCCGGCGTGGCTTCCATCAGGCGCACCAGGCTGGTCAGGCATTCGCCGCTCATGACGCTGTCGGCGTCGAGCACGACCATGTATTTGTAGTCACCGCCCCAACGACGGCAGAAGTCGTCGAGGTTGCCGCTCTTGCGCTTTACGCGACGGCGACGGCGGCGATAGAAGATCTTGCCGAAACCACCCGCTTCACGGCACACGTCGAGCCAGGCTTGCTGTTCGGCGATGCAGATGTCGGCGTCATTACTGTCGCTGAGCACGAAGAAGTCGAAGCGGTCGAGGTCACCGGTGGCGGCGACCGACTCGAACGTCGCGCGCAGACCCGCGAATACACGCGGCACGTCTTCGTTGCAGATCGGCATCACCAACGCGGTGCGGGCGTCTTTCGGAATCGGCTCGTCGCCGGCACTCTTACCGGAGATCCGGTATTTATCGTGGCCGGTGAGCAGCTCCAGAAAGCCCATCAACGCGGTCCAGAAACCCGCCGAGACCCAGCAGAACAAAATCCCGAACATGATCAGGATGCTGGTTTGCAGGGCGTAAGGCAGTACCTGGGTAGCGGTTTGCAACAAGGTCTGGTTGCGGATTTCGTCGAAGTCGACCAGCGACCAGCCCTGGTACGGCATGATGCCTTTCATGTACCAGCCGGCGACGATGGTCTGGCCGAGCATCAGCACCAGCAGAATGTAACGGCGGATCGAACCCACGGTGCGCCAGCGGGCGGCCGGCAATACGCGCTCATCCTTCGGCGGGGCCGGCGGGTTGCTGCGGCCGGTGAGACGACGCCAGCCGCGCACCAGGATATTGGTACGCCACGGCTCCGGCACCACACGGGTACGACGAATCGGCGGCGTGGCCTTGAGGCACACACGGCCGCTGGCATCCAGCACCAGCATTTCGGCGTCTTGCAGCTCTTCGGCCGTGTTGAGGGTCAAACGGCGGCCTACCGACGCCTGGGCGGCGTCGGTGGGCGCGTCGAACGTCGACGACGACAAACGCTCGTGCAACTCGGTGAAGGATGTGCAGCCCGCCAGTTCGGCGCGCTGCTCAGCGGTCATCGGTAGATGCGCCAGGTACTCGGACAGAGTCTCAGGCGTTACTTGAGAATTACTCATCGGCAGGCAACTGATAGCTCCAGGTTTCGGTCAGGACTTGTTCGGTCTTGATCGGCTCCGGCGTGGCTGGGGCAGCTTCTGGCTGCTTGGCTTCCTTGTCTTTCGCGTCTTTCGCGTCTTTCTTGGCCTGTTTCTCGTGTTGCTTGGCCAGGACCTTGTCAGCCTTGAGCACGTGGCTCGAGTCCTGCTCAGGGGCCGGCGGTGCAACATCCTGCACCAGCGCCGCGCGCATTTCGGTCGGCTTGCCTGCGTCCTTGATCTTCATGCGCAGGGTCAAGCGCCAGCCTTTGGTGTGCTCGTTGTAGCGCACGCTGTTTTCAACCAGCTCGGCGTTGTCGCTGACACTGACCTGGCTGCGCACCGGGGCATCCGCCGGCAGCGCCTTGAGGGACGGGCCCTCGAAGTCGACCAGGTAGGCCACGCTGCCGTCAGGCTGGCGGATCAAGTTGGATTGCTTCACGTCACCGGTGGAGCGCAGGGTCTGCTTGACCCAGGCGCTGTCGGCCGGGTGCAAGGCTTTCTCGTCCATGGTCCAGTGCAGGCGGTAGGAAACGTCCAGCGGCTGGCCCACTTCCGGCAGTTTTTCCGGGCTCCAGAAGGCAACGATGTTGTCGTTGGTTTCATCGGCGGTCGGAATCTCTACCAGGTTGACGGTGCCTTTGCCCCAGTCGCCCTCAGGCTCGATCCAGGCGCTTGGGCGCTTGTCGTAGTTGTCGTCGAGGTCTTCGTAGTGGCTGAAGTCGCGGCCGCGTTGCAGCAGGCCGAAACCTTTCGGGTTCTCTACGGTGAAGTTGCTGACCGACAGGTGTTTAGGGTTGTTCAGCGGACGCCAGATCCACTCGCCATTGCCGGCATGGATCGACAGGCCGCTGGAATCGTGCAGCTCGCGACGGTAGTTCAGCACTTTGGACGGCTGGTTCGCACCGAACAGGTACATGCTGGTCAACGGGGCTACGCCCAGTTTGGTGACCTTGTCGCGCAGGAACATCTGGGATTTCACATCGACAATGGTGTCGGTGCCCGGACGCAGGATCAGGCGATAAGCGCCGGTAGCGCGTGGCGAGTCCAACAGGGCAAAGATCACCAGTTGTTTCTCACCCGGCTTTGGACGTTCGATCCAGAACTCGGTGAAGCGAGGGAATTCTTCGCCGGACGGCAAGGCAGTATCGATCGCCATGCCACGGGCGGACAGGCCATACGACTGACCCTTGCCGACCACGCGGAAGTAGCTCGCGCCGAGCATGGTCATGATTTCGTCTTGCTTGTCGGCCTTGTTGATCGGGTACAGCACACGGAAGCCGGCATAACCCAGCTGTTCGGTGGCTTTAGGATCAAACTTCACGTCGCCGAAATCGAAACGCGTCGGGTCGTACTTGATTTCCTGGACGCTGTCGGCGGTGACTTCATTGATTTTCACCGGTGTATCGAAGTGCATACCCTGGTGATAGAAGGACAGCTTGAACGGGGTGTTCTGATCGGCCCACTCGGCTTTTTCGTTGCGGAAACGAATCTTCTGGTAGTCCGCGAATTTCATTTCGCGGAATTCGTTCGGCAGATTGCTACGCGGAGCTTCGTATTTCTGCCCGGCCAGCTCTTTTGCCTTGGCCGACACATCATCCAGACTGAATGCCCACAGTTGACCCGCGCCGAACAGGCAAAACAGGGCAGAGCCCGTCACCAGTGCGTTTCGTAACCGTTTGGCTGACAATTTTGGTGCATTACAGGGACTAACAATCACGAGCAACCCTCGCCGAAAACAGATCAAAAAACCAACGGCCAGCTATCTATATGCCAGGTTGGCGAGCATTGTTCCGACTCCCCTTGGGCAAAATGATTCCCCATCGGTTGTCGGACAAGTCTCTACCTAAGTCAAAAATGGACCAAACAACGCTGATCCCCGTAGCGCGCGATTATCTAGTAGCCCGCGAAACAACGCATCAGGGATAACGAAGTATTTGTAGCGAAACCCTACGTTTTTAGGCATTAAAAGTCGTTTTTAATACATTCACGTCTGTAAGAGGAAGGTGACAGGCCCGTCATTGACCAAATGCACCTGCATATCGGCGCCAAAACGCCCCGACGCCACCTTGCCATGCAATTGTTGCGCTTGTAACAGCAAATGATCGAAAAGCGCCGCTCCCAGGGCCGGCGGGGCCGCTGTGGAGAAGCTCGGCCGCAGCCCGCTCTTGGTATCCGCCGCCAGGGTGAACTGCGACACCAGCAACAAACCGCCGTCGATATCCTTGAGCGATAGGTTCATCTTGCCTTCGTCGTCACTGAATACCCGGTAGTTCAGCAGCTTGTGCAGCAGTTTATCGGCACTCTCCGGCGTATCCGAAGGCTCGACAGCCACCAGCACCAGCAACCCTTGATCGACGGCGCCGACGATTTCGCCCGCCACCTCGACCCGGGCGCCTCGTACCCGTTGCAACAGGCCCTTCATGCTTCTTCAGGCGGCAGATCAAGCAGGCGCCGTGCCATTTCAGCGGTCGCGCGTACCAGCGCATCGGTAATACCGGGCTCCGACGCCGCATGGCCAGCCTCGCGAATCACCTGCAGCTCGCTGTTGGGCCACGCCTGATGCAGCTCCCAAGCGTTATCCAACGGGCAGATCATATCGTAGCGACCGTGGATGATTACGCCAGGCAGATGCGCAATCTTGTGCATATCGCGGATCAGTTGGTTGGGCTCCAAGAAGGAGTTGTTGGTGAAGTAGTGACATTCGATACGCGCGATGGACAGCGCGCGCTGCGGCTCGGAAAACCGCTCCACGTGCTGCGGGCTCGGGCACAGCCCCAGCATGCGGCCTTCCCAGCCGGACCAGGCCTTGGCCGCGTGCATCTGGGCGATCTGGTCGTTGCCGGTGAGACGCTTGTGATAGGCCGCGATCATGTCGTGGCGCTCTTCCGCCGGGATAGGCGCGATGTAATCCTGCCAGTAATCCGGGAACAGACGGCTGGCACCGGCCTGGTAGAACCATTCGATATCCTGCGGGCGGGCCAGGAAAATGCCACGCACGATCAGGCCATGCACACGCTCTGGATGGGTTTGCGCGTAGGCCAGGGCCAGGGTCGAGCCCCAGGAACCGCCGAACAGCACCCATTTGTCGATGCCCAGGTGCTCGCGGATGCGCTCCAGGTCGGCGACCAGGTCCCAGGTGGTGTTGTTTTCCAGGCTGGCGCGAGGGGTGGAGCGCCCGCAACCACGCTGGTCGAAGGTGACGATGCGGTACAGGTTCGGGTCGAAATAGCAGCGGCTCTGTGCGTCGCAACCTGCGCCAGGGCCACCATGGATGAATACGACGGGCAAGCCTTCGGGGGAGCCACTTTCATCGACGTACAGCGTGTGGGTGTCATCGACTGCCAGATCGTGCCGGGCGTAGGGTTTGATCTGCGGGTACCAAGTCTGCATTGCGCGCTCCGTAAGGGGTCGGGTTCATCCCTGGGGGGACGTCTTTTATTTTGCCGTCTGGCACTATAAACCCGAATTGTGCAATGAGCATGTCCTTGCGCGCTTAGACCTGTGTCAGCCCTTCTCTCCCCCGGCCATCGGGGTCCAACAGAGTGGATACGCCCGCGGCGTGCAGAGCCTGCCGGCAAAGGAGCGACAGTGAGACCGTCATCGGGGGCAAGCCCCCTCCCACATTGAACCGCGGTCATCCAGACAAAACGCGGTCAAGTGTGGGAGGGGGCTTGCCCCCGATAGCTATTTCAGCAACACCACCACTCACCGATAGTGCGCTTGCCCCCAAGCTAACACCCCTTCCAGCAATTGCTTGAGCACCACCCGCGTCGGCTCGGCCAGGTCCGGGCGATAACGGAACGGCTCAACCTCTTCCATGTAAGTGCTCTGGCACAACTCCAGCTGCACAGCATGGATATCCTGCGCCGGGTCACCGTAATGCCGGGTGATATGGCCGCCCTTGAAACGTCCGTTGAGTACATGGGTGTACTGCGGATGGGTGGCGCAGATGGCCTCCAACTGGCTGGCCAGTCCTGGATCACAGGCAGCGCCGTTGAAGGTGCCAAGGTTGAAGTCCGGCAACTTGCCGTCGAACAGGTGCGGGATCACCGAGCGAATCGAATGCGCGTCAAACAGCAAGGCATAACCGAACTCGGCCTTGAGCCGCGCCAGTTCTTCTTGCAGCGTGCGGTGATAGGGGCCCCAGATCTTTTGCAGGTAACTGGCGCGCTCGGTCTCGCTCGGTTCCAGCCCTTCACGGAACAACGGCACACCCTCGAACAACGTGGCCGGGTACAGGCCGGTGGTTGCACCGGCATACAGTGGCTTGTCGTCGGAGGGCCGATTCAGGTCGATCACAAACCGCGAATATTCGGCCGACAGGGTGCTGGCACCCAGTGCTTCGGCGAAGTCATACAGCGTGGGGATGTGCCAGTCGGTGTCCGGCAGGCTTTGCGCCTCGGGGATCAACCCTGCCTCGACGGCGGGTGTGAGGCGCAGGCCGGCGTGGGGCATGCTGATCAGCAGCGGCACGCGGCCTTGTGTGAAGTTCAGAACCTTATCCACAAGCAATACTCCTCAAACAGTGACGTCGACGCCGTGGCGCACGACGCGTTTATCCAGCTCGCCACCCAGCCAATAGGCCAGGTCGGCAGGGCGATCGATCTGCCAGGCCACAAAGTCCGCGACCTTGCCCACTTCCAACGAACCATGAGTGTCGCCCATGCCCAGGGCAGTGGCGGCATGTTGCGTAGCACCGGCGAGGGCTTCTTCCGGGGTCATGCGGAACAGCGTGCAGGCCATGTTGAGCATCAGGCGCACCGACAGCGCTGGGGACGTGCCGGGGTTGAGGTCGCTGGCGATGGCGATTTTCACACCGTGTTTGCGCAAGGCCTCCATCGGCGGCAACTGGGTTTCGCGCAGGAAGTAGAACGCGCCGGGCAGCAAGACCGCGACGGTGCCGGAGGCGGCCATGGCGATGGCGTCTTCTTCGGTCATGAATTCCAGGTGGTCCGCCGACAACGCGTGGTAACGCGCCGCGAGGCTGGAGCCGTGCAGCGACGAAAGCTGTTCGGCGTGCAGCTTCACCGGCAGGCCCAGTTGCTGGGCGACTTTGAACACGCGCTCCACCTGCTCGGTGGAGAACGCCAAGTATTCGCAGAACGCATCCACCGCGTCCACCAAACTTTCGGCCGCCAAAGCCGGCAGCATTTCGGTGCAGATGTGGTCGATGTAATCGTCGGCGCGGTCCTTGTACTCCGGCGGCAACGCGTGGGCCGCCAGGCACGTGGCGCGCACGCTGACCGGCAACGCTTCGCCGAGGCGACGGGCCACTCGCAGCATCTTGCGTTCGTTGACCAGGTCCAGCCCATAGCCGGACTTGATCTCCACCGTGGTGACGCCGTCGCGCAGCAGACTGCGCAAGCGCTTTTCAGCGCTGGCAAACAGTTCATCTTCCGTCGCAGCGCGGGTGGCACGCACGGTGCTGGCAATACCGCCGCCCTTGGCGGCGATCTCGGCGTAGCTGACACCTTCGAGGCGCTGCTCGAATTCGCCGCTGCGGTTGCCACCGAACACCGTGTGGGTGTGACAGTCGATCAGCCCGGGGGTGACCCACGCGCCGTGCAGGTCATGCACCTGGGCGTAATCCGCCGCCGGTACCTGGCTGCGGGGGCCGATCCACTCGATGAGCGAACCGGCGGTCACCAGGGCGGCGTCCTCGATGATCGAGTATTTGCCCTGGGCCATGGTTGCGACGTGGCAGTGTTGCCAAAGCGTTTTCATCAACGCCTCCCTAGATTAACGATGAGACAAAGCCGGGTCGTAGTGCACCTTGGCCGCTTGCCCGGCTGCAGGCTTGACCCACAACAGGTAGGCAACCACCAGCAGCACGATCCACACGGCACCGACCAGCAAAGCGGCCTGGGTGTCCGGGAAGTAACCCAGCACGCCAAACACGAACAGCATGAAGACGATGGCGGCCGCTGGCGCATAAGGCCAGAACGGCACGGGGAATTTCAGCTCGGCGACTTGTTCCTGGGTCATCGAGCGGCGCATCGCGACCTGGGTGAACAGGATCATCAGCCAGACCCACACAGTGGCGAAGGTCGCGATCGAGGCGATCAGCAGGAACACGTTTTCCGGGATCAGGTAGTTGAGCACCACACCGCCCAGCAGCGCCGCGCCCATCACCACCACGGTCATCCACGGCACGCCGTGCTTGGACAACTGCGCAAAGCCCTTGGGCGCCTGCCCTTGTTGGGCCAGGCCGTACATCATGCGGCCGGCGCCGAAGATGTCGCTGTTGATGGCCGAGACGGCTGCCGAGATCACCACGATGTTGAGGATGGTCGCCGCCGAGCCGATGCCCAGGTTGCTGAAGATCTGCACGAACGGGCTGCCCTGGCTGCCGATCTGCGGCCATGGGTAGATCGCCATCAACACAAACAAGGTCAACACGTAGAACAACAGGATACGCAGCGGCACCGCGTTGATCGCCTTGGGGATCACGCGTTGCGGGTCCTTGGCTTCGCCGGCGGTAATACCGATGATTTCAATGCCGCCAAAAGCGAACATCACCACCGCGAACGAGGCGATCAGGCCGCCGATGCCATTGGGCATGAAGCCGCCGTGGGCCCACAGGTTGCTGAGACCGCTGGCCTGGGTATCACCGGCCGAATGGATGCCGAACAGCATGATGCCGAAACCGCCGAGGATCATCGCGACGATGGCGCCGACCTTGAGCAGCGACAGCCAGAACTCCATTTCGCCAAACACTTTGACGTTGCACAGGTTCAGGCCGCCGATCAGAAACACAATGCCGAGGACCCAGACCCAGCGCGCGACGTCGGGAAACCAGAAACCCATGTAGATGCCGAAGGCGGTGACGTCTGCCAGGCAGACGATGATCATTTCAAAGGCGTAGGTCCAACCGAGGATAAACCCCGCCATTGGGCCCAGGTAGGTGCTGGCGTACTGGCCGAAGGAGCCGGCGACCGGGTTGTGCACGGCCATTTCGCCGAGGGCGCGCATCACCATGAACACGGCGGCGCCGCCGATCAGGTAGGCCAACAGCACAGCGGGGCCCGCCATCTGGATCGCAGAGGCAGAGCCATAGAACAGCCCGGTGCCGATCGCGGAACCGAGTGCCATGAAGCGAATATGTCGGGCGCTGAGCCCGCGTTTCAAACCCTTTTCTTGCTGGTGCATTTCTCGTCCTTAATTATTTTTATCCTGAGAAAAATCCAAACCTGGCGCCTGACAACTGTAGTGAGCGGGCTTGCCCCGCGCGGGGCTGCAAAGCAGCCCTGAAGTGGCCACCGCATGTCTTTCAGACAGAACGCGACGGCGGGTTTTGGGGCTGCTGCGCAGCCCAGCGCGGGGCAAGCCCGCTCACTACAGGGTGTTGCGGTTACAGGCTCGGCAGGAGATTGGCCGGCACCAGCTCATTCAGGCAGCGAGTGGCGAGCAATTCGCTGGCGGCGTTGATGTCCGGGGCGAAGAAGCGGTCTTTGTCGTAGAACGCCACTTTGTCGCGCAAAATCCCACGTGCTTTTTCCAGCTTTGGTGAGGTTTTGAGACCTTCGCGCAGGTCCAGGCCCTGGCACGCGGCCAGCCATTCCACGGCGAGAATGCCACGGGTGTTCTCGGCCATTTCCCACAGGCGTTTGCCGGCAGCCGGGGCCATCGACACATGGTCTTCCTGGTTGGCGGAAGTCGGCAGGCTGTCGACGCTATGGGGATGAGCCAGTGCCTTGTTCTCGCTGGCGAGTGCAGCGGCGGTCACTTGGGCGATCATGAAACCGGAGTTCACCCCGCCATTGCCGACCAGGAACGGCGGCAGTTGCGACATGTGCTTGTCCATCATCAGCGAGATACGACGCTCGCTCAGGGAACCGATTTCGGCGATGGCCAGCGCCATGTTGTCGGCAGCCATGGCCACGGGCTCGGCGTGGAAGTTGCCGCCGGAAATCACGTCGCCTTCAGCGGCGAACACCAGCGGGTTATCCGACACGGCGTTGGCCTCGACCACCAGCACGTCGGCAGCCTGGCGGAATTGGGTCAGGCACGCGCCCATGACTTGTGGCTGGCAGCGCAGGGAGTACGGGTCCTGAACCTTGTCGCAGTTCTGGTGCGACTGGGACACCTGGCTGCTTTCACCCAGCAGGTCGCGATAGGCCGCAGCGGAATCGATCTGGCCGCGTTGGCCGCGAGCCGCGTGGATGCGCGCATCGAACGGCGAACGCGAACCCAGCACCGCCTCCACGGTGAGGCCGCCACAGGCCAGGGCGCCGGCGAACAAGTCTTCGCCTTCGAACAGGCCACGCAGGGCATAGGCAGTGGACACCTGGGTGCCGTTGAGCAGCGCCAGGCCTTCCTTGGCGGCGAGGGTCAGCGGCGTCAGGCCCGCGACTTTCAACGCTTCGGTCGCTTCCAGCCATTCGCCTTTGTAACGCGCCTTGCCTTCGCCGAGCAGCACCAGGGACATGTGCGCCAGCGGCGCCAGGTCGCCGGACGCGCCGACCGAACCTTTCAACGGGATGTGCGGGTACACCTCGGCGTTGATCAGCGCGATCAGCGCGTCGATCACCTGGCGGCGGATCCCGGAGAACCCACGGCTCAGGCTGTTGACCTTGAGCACCATGACCAGTCGCACCAGCGCATCGCTGATCGGCTCACCGACGCCCGCGGCGTGGGACAGCACCAGCGAACGCTGGAGGTTTTCCAGGTCTTCGCTGGCGATGCGGGTCGAGGCCAGCAGGCCAAAACCGGTGTTGATGCCGTAGGCGGTGCGGTTCTCGGCGAGAATCTGCTCCACGCAGGCCACACTGGCTTCGATCTGCGCCGTGGCGCTGTCATCCAGGCGCAGGGTTACCGGCTGCTGGTAGATGGCGCGCAGTTGGGCAAGGCTCAGCTGGCCTGGAATCAGGTTTAGCGCAGTCACATTCATACTCCTTGTGAATTGTTCTTTTTGAATACTTCTGTTGAATAAGTCTTCAGTGCAAATTGGGTAATGCGGTGTCTTTGAGCACCTGGGCAGCCGCCGCAATGTCCGGCGCCAGCCAGCGGTCCTGTTCATAAGCCGGCACCACTTCACGCAACAGGCGCCAGGCGCGGTCGGTGCCCACGCCGAAGTGCTGGTCTTTCAAAAATTCGAACGCCTGGGCCGCCAGCAAATACTCGATGGCGAGGATCTGAGTAACGTTGGCCAATACCTGATGCAGCTTGAGCGCGGCATTGGTGCCCATGCTCAGGTGGTCTTCCTGCAGGCCCGAGGTGACGAAGTTGTCGAGCACCGCCGGTTGCGCCAGTTGGCGGTTTTGCCCACACAGTGAAGCGGCGACGTACTGCACGATCATCATCCCGGAGTTGACCCCGGGGTTGCTCACCAGGAACGCCGGCAGGCCGCTGACGTGCGGGTTGATCAGGCGATCCAGGCGGCGTTCGGCCACTGAGCCGATTTCAGCCATGGCAATCGCCAGTATGTCCGCCGACAACGCCACGGATTGCCCATGCGGGTTGGCCTGGGACACCACGCGATAGTTGTCCGGTGTGCCGAGCACCAACGGGTTATCGGTGGCGCTGTTGAGTTCGGTCTCGATTTGACGGGTGGCGTGCGCCACCTGGTCGCGCGCCGCACCGTGGATCTGCGGGATCGAGCGGATGCTCAGGGCGTCCTGGGTGCGAATGCCTTTGCTGCTGGCGATCACTTCGCTGCCATCGAGCAAGGCGCGCAGGTTCATCCCCACGTGCTGCATGCCAGGGTGCGGCTTGAGTGCGATGATTTCTTCATCGAATGCATCGATCTGCCCGCGCTGGGCTTCGAAACTCATGGCGCCGATCACGTCGGCCCATTGCAGCAAGTGATGTGCATCAGCCAGGGCCAGGCAGCTCAGGCCGGTCATGCACGGCGTGCCGTTGACCAGGCACAGGCCGTCCTTGGCGCCGAGCACCACCGGCTGCAAGCCTTCCGCACTTAATGCCTCTTGAGCGGGAACGATCTGACCGCGGTAACTGACATTGCCCACACCCAGCAAGGCCACGCCGACGTGGGCCATATGGGTCAGGTAACCCACTGAGCCCTGGGACGGCACTTGCGGTGTGATGCCGTGGTTGAGCAGCGCCAGCAGCGCGTGCACCACTTGCGGATGCAGGCCGGATTTGCCGTGGCTGTAGTTGATGATGGCCGCGCAGATGATCGCGCGGGTCTGCTCGTCGCTCAATGCCGGGCCGACGCCGCAGGCATGGCTGAGCAAGGTGTTGCGCGACAGCTGGCTGAGTTGCTCGCCCTTGAGCGACACATTGCACAGCGCGCCCAGGCCGGTGTTCACGCCATAGGCGCGCTCACCGCGGGTGACGATGCGCTGCACGATGGCCTGGGCGTTATCGATGCGCGCCCAGGCCTGGCCCGAGAGCTCGAGCACCGCGCCGTGGCGGGCGACGGCGACTACGTCCTGCCAGCGCATTGGGGTGTCGGGGAGGGTGATTGTTGTTGCCTGGGGCATCTTCATACTCTCTTCAATTCTTGTGCAGCCTTACCGGCCCTATCGGGGGCAAGCCCCCTCCCACCTTTGATCGGGTTAACACAGGGCCAATGTGGGAGGGGCTTGCCTGCGATAGGGCCAGCCGCCGCACCCGATCTTTTGGGTCAGACCACCGCCGCCCGCCGCTGAACAAACCGATCCACATACTCATCCGCCGGCGAATGCAGGATCTCCCGAGGCGTGCCGACCTGGATCAGCTTGCCGTCCTTGAGGATCGCAATGCGGTTGCCGATGCGCACGGCCTCGTCGAGGTCGTGGGTGATAAATACGATGGTTTTGTGCAGGGTCTTTTGCAGCTCCAGCAGCTGGTCCTGCATCTCGGCGCGGATCAGCGGGTCGAGGGCGCTGAAGGCTTCGTCCATCAGGATGATGTCGGTGTCGGCCGCCAGTGCGCGAGCCAGGCCCACACGCTGGCGCATGCCGCCGGAAAGCTGGTGCGGGTATTTGTTTTCGTAACCCTTGAGGCCCACGGTTTCGATCCAGTGCAGGGCGCGTTCGGCGCACACCTGCTTGGTTTCACCACGCACCTTGAGGCCGTAGGCGACGTTGTCGAGCACGCTCTTGTGGGGCAGCAGGCCGAAGCTCTGGAACACCATGCTGATCTTGTGCCGACGGAATTGGCGCAGGGCTTCCATGTCCAGTTGCAGGATGTCTTCGCCGTCCACCAGGATCGCGCCGCTGGTCGGGTCGATCAAGCGATTGAAGTGGCGCACCAAGGTGGATTTGCCCGAGCCCGACAGGCCCATGATCACGAAGATCTCACCGGTGCCGATGCTCAGGGACAGGTCGTTCACGCCGACCACACAACCGGTCTCGGCCAGGACCTGGTCCTTGGTCTTGCCCTGCCCGACCATGGCCAGCGCATCCTTGGAGCGCGCGCCGAAGATCTTGAAGACGTTTTTAACTTCGATTTTACTGACAGTAGTCATTTGCTCGCCTCGTGTCGTGGACGACCATAGGCCTGGGTAATGCGGTCGATGACCACGGCGAGAATCACGATCGCCAGCCCGGCTTCGAGGCCTCGGCCAACGTTGAGGGTCTGGATGCCGACGAGTACGTCTTCACCCAAGCCACGGGCGCCGATCATCGAGGCGATCACCACCATCGACAGCGCCATCATGGTGGTCTGGTTGATGCCGGCCATGATGCTCGGCAACGCCAGCGGCAGCTGCACGCCGAACAGTTGCTGCCAGCGGTTGGCACCAAAGGCGTTGATCGCTTCCATGACTTCGCCGTCAACTTGGCGAATGCCCAGGTCGGTGAGGCGGATCAGCGGCGGCGCGGCGTAGATCACCGTGGCAAAAATCGCCGGGACCTTGCCCAGGCCGAACAGCATCAGCACCGGGATCAGGTACACGAAGCTGGGCATGGTCTGCATGATGTCGAGCAACGGCATCAGCACCGAACGCAGGCGATTGCTGCGCGCCGACAGAATGCCCAACGGAATGCCGATCAGCACCGAGATCACCGTGGCGACCATCATCAGCGCCAGGGTTTGCATCAGCTTGTCCCACAGGCCAACCGCGCCCACCAGGAACAGCAAACCGACGATCACCGCCGTGGTCACCACCTTGCGGGTGGCGTGCCAGGCAACCGCGCCGACGATGGCCAGCATCAGCCACCAGGGGGCAGCGCGCAGCAACCCTTCCAGGTTGACGATGGCCCATAGCAGGGTGTCGGAGATGTGCCGGAACACATCACCGTAGTTGGTGACCAGTGAGTCCACCCAACCGTTGACCCAGTCGGCGATGGAAAACGTAAAACTCTCAGGAAACATAGCGTGCTCTCGATCCAGTGGGTTGTGGCCAGGCGCCCGGCTGCCCCTCAGGGTAGCCGGGCACGCTTGACCTACAAGGCCGCGTCGATTTTCTTGGCTGCGTCTTCACTCACCCAGGCGTGCCAGACTTCAGGATGTTCCTTGAGGAAAATTTTCGCCAGTTTCGGCGACTCAATTCGCTCCTTGGCCATGCGACCCAGGTTCTGGTTCAGCAGGTCGATGGGCAGGTTGACCTTTTCCAGCACGGCCACCAATTCCGGGGCTTGCTCGTGGAAAGCCTTGGACAGGCCGACCTTGATGCTCACGCTTTTATCCACGCCGGGTTTTTCTTCCAGCTTGACCAGGTCGACCTGGCCCATCAGCGGCGTGGGCGACCAGTAGTAAAACAGGATCGGCTCGCCGCGCTTGTAGCTCGACAGCACCGCCGCATCCAGTGCCGGGCCGGTGCCTGGACGGAAGTTGGTGTAGGTGCTTTCCAGGCCGTAGCTCTTCAGCATTTCGCTGTTGTCCAGCTCGCAGGTCCAGCCGGCCGGGCAGTTGTAGAAGCGGCCCTTGGACGGCTCTTCCTGGTCCTTGAACACCGAGGCGTATTTGGCCAGGTCGGCGATGTTCTTCAGGTCCGGCGCCTTGGGTTCCAACTTGCGCTTGGCGTCGCCTTCGATCACGTAGCGCGGCACGTACCAGCCCTCGATGGCGCCGACAATCGGGGCACCGACGCCGACGACTTTGCCGGCCTTCTCGGCCTTGTTCCAGACTTCACTGCGGCCGACCCATTCTTCGGCAAACACTTGGATATCGTTGCTGCTCAGGGCGTTTTCCATAGTGATGGAGTTGCCCGGCAGGCTGTCGGTTTTGCAGTCGTAGCCTTTTTCCAGCACGGTTTGCAGGATGTCGGTGAGCAACATGCCGCTTTCCCAGTTCAGGCCGGCAAATTTCACTGGTTTGCCGGATTCGCACCAGCCGGCCGCCTGGGCGCCAGCGCTGGCCAGCAAACCTGCAGAGAGCAAGGTGGCCAGCAGGGTCTTATGCATTTTCATTGTTGTGACGCTCCCAATCTTGAAATGGATTACGGCAGTCAGTAGGCATCCTGCCCTGTCCACGTCCCATCAGGCTTGTGCGGCCAGCCCGTTTGTTGTTGGTGTAGCGCCCTGCTCTACCGGCAGGATCAGGTGATCGGGCACTGTGCCGTGCCATTTTTTCGCACACAGGTAATACAGGGCTGCAGGCAGTACCAGACCGATGATCCAGGAAATGTCCACGTCACCCAGCGCGGCCACCAAGGGGCCGGTGTAGAACTTGGTGGAGATGAATGGCAATTGCACCAGCACGCCGAACACATAGACGCTGATACCGAGCAGGTTCCAGCGGCCGTAGCGACCGTTCGGGTCGGCCAGCGCCGGCACGTCATAACGCTCGCGAGTGATGCAGTAGTAGTCCACCAGGTTGATCGCACTCCAGGGCGTAAAGAACGCCAGCAGGAACAGGATGAAAGACTTGAACGCACCGAGGAACGAGTGCTGGCCCAGCAACGCGATCAGGGTCGCGGTACCGACGATGACCAACACGAACACCAGACGCTGCAGGCGCGTGACCTCCAGGCGGCCACGGAAGCCGCTGATGATGGTCGCAATGCACATGAAGCTGCCGTAGGAGTTCAGCGTAGAGATGGTGACCTTGCCGAACGCGATGCTGAAATACAGCAGCGCAGCGGTGGCACCGGTGCCGCTCAAACCCACGATGTAGGCCACTTCGTGACCGGCGAACTGCCCGTTGGACATGGCCGCGGCAAACACGCCGAGGACCATCGCCACCTGCGCGCCAATGACCGAACCGGCGCCGGCGGCAAGGAAGGTTTTCACCGAAGACGTCGCGCTCGGCAGGTAACGTGAATAGTCCGCCACGTAAGGGCCGAAAGCGATCTGCCAGGAGGCCGCGAGCGACACCGCCAGCAGGAAGCTGCTCCAACTGAAGTGGCGGATTTGCAGGAGGGCGCCAACGTCGGTCTGGCTCACCAGGCGACTGAACAGGTAGACAAAGGCAATCACGCCAATGACGCTGGCGACGCGGCCGATGAAATGGATTACCCGGTAACCCAGCACGGTGACCAGCACAATGACACTGGCGAAGATCAGGATGCCGACGCTGTCACTGACCCCAAACAACTGGCCCAGCGCCTGGCCGGAAAGCACGGTGCCGGTGGCGGTGAAACCGAGGTACATCAGGCACACCAGCACGATCGGGATGGCCGCGCCGTACACGCCGAACTGAACCCGGCTGGAGATCATCTGGGGCAGGCCAAGCTTGGGACCTTGCGCCGCATGCAGCGCCATGACACCGCCGCCGATGAGTTGACCGATCAACAGACCGATCAACGACCAGAACACATCACCGCCCAGCACCACGGCCAGGGCCCCGGTGACAATCGCGGTGATTTGCAGGTTGGCGCCCATCCATAGGGTGAACTGGCTCAACAGACGACCGTGTCTTTCCACTTCCGGGATGTAGTCGATCGAACGCCTTTCGATCAACGGGGTGGTGTCATTTGCAGCCATGTTGTTCAACCTCTGATGGATTGTTTTCTGGTTCACTGCAGATCAAATGTGGGAGGGGGCTTGCCCCTCCCCCCTGGGTTACTTGATCATCGGCAGGTTCAGGCCCTGTTCCTTGGCGCAGTCGATCGCGATCTGGTAGCCGGCATCAGCGTGACGCATCACCCCGGTGGCCGGGTCGTTGTGCAGTACGCGGGCGATCCGCTCAGCCGCTTCGTCGGTACCGTCGCAGACGATCACCATGCCGGAGTGCTGGGAGAAGCCCATGCCCACGCCGCCGCCGTGGTGCAGCGAGACCCAGGTCGCGCCGCTGGCGGTGTTGAGCAAGGCGTTGAGCAGCGGCCAGTCGGACACAGCGTCGGAGCCGTCCTGCATAGCTTCGGTCTCGCGGTTCGGGCTGGCGACCGAGCCGGAGTCCAGGTGGTCACGGCCGATCACGACCGGCGCCGACAGCTCGCCGCTGCGCACCATTTCGTTGAACGCCAGGCCGAGCTTGGCGCGCTGGCCCAGGCCAACCCAGCAGATACGCGCCGGCAGGCCCTGGAAGCTGATGCGTTCGCGGGCCATGTCCAGCCAGTTGTGCAGGTGGGCGTCGTCCGGGATCAGCTCTTTGACTTTGGCGTCGGTCTTGTAGATGTCTTGCGGGTCGCCGGACAGAGCCGCCCAACGGAACGGGCCGACGCCACGGCAGAACAGTGGACGGATGTAGGCCGGTACGAAGCCTGGGAAGTCGAATGCGTTTTCCACGCCTTCTTCCTGGGCCATCTGGCGGATGTTGTTGCCGTAGTCGAAGGTCGGGATGCCTTGTTTCTGGAACGCGAGCATGGCTTTGACGTGCACGGCCATCGATTGCTTGGCGGCCTTGATCACGGCGGCGGGCTCGGTCTTGGCGCGGGCGCGGTATTCGTCCCAGGTCCAGCCGGCCGGCAGGTAGCCGTTGAGTGGGTCGTGGGCGCTGGTCTGGTCGGTGACCATGTCCGGGCGTACGCCACGCTTGACCAGTTCCGGCAGGATTTCCGCCGCGTTACCCAGCAGGGCGATGGAGATAGCCTTGCCTTCCTGGGTGTATTTGGCGATACGCGCCAGGGCGTCGTCGAGGTCGGTGGCTTGTTCGTCGACGTAACGGCTGTTCAGGCGGAAATCGATGCTGACCTGCTGGCACTCGATGTTCAGCGAGCACGCACCGGCCAGGGTTGCAGCCAACGGCTGGGCACCGCCCATGCCGCCGAGACCGGCGGTGAGGACCCAACGGCCTTTGAGGTTTGAATCGTAGTGCTGGCGACCGGCTTCGACGAAGGTTTCATAGGTGCCCTGGACGATGCCTTGGCTGCCGATGTAGATCCAGCTGCCGGCGGTCATCTGGCCGTACATGGCTAGGCCCTTGGCATCCAGTTCGTTGAAGTGTTCCCAGCTCGCCCAGTGCGGCACCAGGTTGGAGTTGGCGATCAGTACACGCGGGGCATTGCTGTGGGTCTTGAACACACCGACCGGTTTACCAGATTGCACCAGCAGGGTTTCGTCGTCGTTCAGGTGGGTGAGGCTCTCGACGATCTGGTCGTAGCACTCCCAGTTACGTGCCGCACGGCCGATACCGCCGTACACCACCAATTCTTTTGGGTTCTCGGCCACTTGCGGGTCGAGGTTGTTCATCAGCATGCGCAGCGGCGCTTCAGTCAGCCAGCTTTTGGCGGTGAGCTTGTTACCGTGGGCGGCACGGATTTCGACGTCACGGTATTTTGTAGGCTTGGTCACAGCTAGGACTCCTCGGCGATCGATGCGCATGCTTGGTGAGTGCGAAGACGACTCTTACGCACACATCTTTACTTGTACATACAAGCATATGCAATCGAGCGGCCAACTTTCTGGGCGAGGTGTTTGGATTTTTTTGGAAAGTGCGTGCAAGCCTTGGAAATTAAGGCTTCAAGGCATGATGAAATTTCTTAAGAGGCAGGTTTACGGCGAGGGAGGTTTGTCACCAGAGCGAGGTTTTGCGCCACGCTGGGGCATTCGGTAACAAATTGGTGCGAGGACTGGAAACAGATTATGTAAACAGCGCAAAAACAAATGTGGGAGGGGGCTTGCCCCCGATGGCGGTGGATCAGTCGGTGCATCTATGACTGAAACACTGCCATCGGGGGCAAGCCCCCTCCCACATTTTTTAACCGCGTTGGGTCAGTTCAATGATGCAGCAACGGCCCGTGACCGAGATATCCAGCAAGCCAGCGTTACCGTCCACTTGCAGGCAATCGTGATGGCCGAGTTTCTCGCCCAACACCTTTACTTCATCCGCCACGCTGAACACCAACACCGTCTGCGCCGTGCTGAAGAACCGCTGCACGCCATCCACCCACTGCAACCGCGCGTGGTAACGCTCTGGCGAATAGATCAGGTTGAAATCGCGGATCGGCCCCGTGATCAATCGGCAGGACACCTGGCTGTCACCCTTGAACGCAAAGGGTTGCAGCGGTAACAACCCGCGCTGCTCTTCACCATCAACGGTCAACACCATGCCGGCACCTTGGATCACAGTGATCACGCGCTGGTAGCCGGCGAAGCTGGAAAACCCGCCCGACTCACCAATATCGGCAATCGACAGACGCCAGCCAAAACCCTCCAGGCCGGTGCCTGCATCACGGGTGATTTCTTCGGTACTGCCACCGCCGTTTTTCCACGGCATGCGCACGTAATCGACGGCGCGCCAGACGCTTATTGCACTCATTTACTGAAACGTCCTTCCAAGCTATGACGGGAACCGGGGTGGATCAAACGCGCGGCAGTCACCGGCTGACGGCCAGACCAGGTGCGCCTGCGAATCAACAGGCATGGCTCGGTAGGCTCGATCTGCAGCAACTTGCATTCGGCGGCGTCGGCGAGGATGGCTTCAACCACGTGCTCACCTTCGGTCAGAGGCGCCACTTGGTTCAAATAGGCATAGGGCGTCTGCTGGGTGAAATCCTGCTGCAGGTATTCCGGCGCGACCAGGGCGTTGACGAAGCGGTCTTCGATTTGCACGGGGATATCGTTTTCGAAGTGCACGATCAGCGAGTGGAACACCCGACCGCCTTCGCGCATTTCCAGGGCGACAGCGCGCTCGGAACCGGCGGCCTCTTCACCCAGGGTAATGACCTGGCACGTATGGCGATGACCGCGAGAGGCGATCTCATCGGCAATGTTGTGCACTTCAAACAGCGCGGATTGGCTCTTGGGCTCGGCGACGAAGGTGCCCACGCCTTGCATGCGCACCAGCAGACCTTCGGCGGTGAGCTCGCGCAGGGCGCGGTTGATGGTCATGCGGCTGAAACCCAGCTGGCTGACCAGTTCGCTCTCCGACGGCACGCGGTAATGGGGCGGCCAGTTGCCGTTGAGGATCTGCTGGCTGATCATCTGTTTGACACGGGCATACAAGGGCGCCGGACTTTCGTCCATGTGGGCAGCCAGTGGAGACTTGGCGGGCGGAGTCGGCACAGGGAATCCTTGCAGGGGGAAAAGATGCATAGATTGCCGGAGTTTACCGAGCAGGCAAACGTCTGTATATGTATATACAAATAAACACACGACCGGGGTGCCTTGATCATGTCCGCTTTCTTTGCCGAACGCGCGCTGCTGCCTAATGGATGGGCCAATGATGTACGTCTTGAAGTCAGCGCCGATGGGCTGCTGACACAGGTTGAGGCCAATGCCAGCGCAGAGGGTGCCGAACGGCTGAGAGGCCCGGTATTGGCGGGCATGCCGAACCTGCACTCCCATGCATTCCAACGTGCCATGGCCGGTTTGGCCGAAGTCGCCGGCAACCCGAATGACAGTTTCTGGACCTGGCGCGACCTGATGTACCGCATGGTGGGCAAGATCAGCCCGGATCAATTGCAGGTGATCGCGCGCCAGCTGTACATCGAGATGCTCAAGGCCGGCTACACGTCCGTGGCCGAGTTTCACTATGTGCACCATGACGTCAGCGGCCAGCCGTATGCCGACCGCACGGAACTGTCGCGTCAGATCAGCCAGGCAGCGGCCAGCAGCGGGATCGGCCTGACGCTGGTGCCGGTGCTCTATACCCATTCCGGTTTTGGCGGCCAGGCGCCCAATGAGGGCCAGCGCCGGTTTATCAACAGCACTGAACACTACCTGGACCTGCAAGCACGCCTGCAGCCGGTCCTCGCGGCGCAACCGGCGCAGCAGTTGGGCCTGTGCTTCCACTCGTTGCGCGCGGTCACGCCACAGCAAATCAGTGACGTGCTGGCCGCCAGCGACAAGGCGTGCCCGGTGCATATCCACATCGCCGAACAACAGAAAGAAGTCGACGACTGCCTGGCCTGGAGCGGCAAGCGCCCGCTGCAATGGCTCTATGACAATGTCGACATCGATGAACGCTGGTGCCTGGTGCACGCCACGCATGCCGACGCAGACGAAGTGACACGGATGGCCAAGAGCCGCGCCATTGCCGGCTTGTGCCTGACCACCGAGGCCAACCTCGGTGACGGGATTTTCCCGGCGGTGGACTACCTCGCCCAGGGCGGACGCATGGGCATCGGTTCCGACAGCCATGTTTCATTGAGCGTGGTGGAAGAACTGCGTTGGCTGGAATATGGGCAGCGCTTGCGTGATCAACGGCGCAATCGCTTGTATCGCAGCGATCAACCGATGGTCGGCCGCACGCTGTTTGATGCCGCCCTGGACGGTGGTGCCCAGGCATTGGGACAACCGATTGGTCAGTTGGCAGTGGGTAAGCGTGCGGATTGGATTGTGCTGGACGGTAACGACCCTTACCTGGCGACAGCGACAGAGGACGGGATTCTCAATCGCTGGCTGTTCGCAGGCGGTGATCGGCAAGTGCGTGATGTGCTGGTCAACGGCAAGTGGGTGGTGCGGGACGGGCATCATGCCGGCGAGGAAGAAAGCGGCCGTGCGTTCACGCAGGTCTTGAGGGATTTGCTGGGCTAACCGGCAACCCATAACCCATGTGGGAGGGGGCTTGCTCCCGATGGCGGTGTATCAGTTTCAGACGTGCTGACTGACACATTGCAATCGGGAGCAAGCCCCCTCCCACATTGGATTGGCGCTGGTCCAGAGTTACTGCGAAGTCTTCGCCATCTGCTTGTCCGACGTGCGCCAGATCAGCCGTGTGGTGTCATACCCCTGCTGCCGCGCCCTGCTCAGCAGGTCTTCGCGGGTGTCCGCATTGACCGTCGGCGTGCGCGACAATATCCACATGTAACGCCGGCTCGGGCTGCCGACAATCGCGGTCTTGTAGTCATCGCTGACGTACAGCACCCAGTAATCGCCCTTGGCAACGCCCGGCAATAGGGCGGTAAACCAGTTATTGAATTCCACCCAGAGCTTGTCGGTCTTGCCCGGCACTTGCGGCGTAGCCGTGCCCTTGGCTTCTTCCCACTTCCATTCGGTCGTCAGGCAGCGGTTGAACACCGACATATCGCCATCCGGCAGCAGCGTGTAGCGCGCCTCGGACTGTGCGCAGTTGCGTTGGAAGTACATCGGCAATCGCGCCAACTCATACCAGGTGCCCTGGTAACGCTTGAGGTTGACGTTGTTCGCGGTCTTGGGTTGCAGATCATCGCCAGAATGGCTGGCGCAGCCCGCCAAAAACAGGCTGGCGCAAAGGAACAAAACAAAACGGATCATTCTTCTTCTCCCGCAGGCTTTCGCCCCGGTTTACTTCAGGCCTTGCCCGGAAAACATCAGAACCTTGTCACCGGCATATTGAACGCTGATAAAGCTGTTTTTATCGCCCCAGGTGCAACTGGACATGCCCAGTGCGCCGGAACAATCAGTCGGCTTGCCCAGCAACGACTCGACCTCTGTCTTGGCCATGCCAGCCGACAATTTTTGATAATTTTCTTGGTTGACCTTGCTGCAAGCGGCCAACAGCACGCAAAAAGCCAGCAGGGAGAGACGGCGTAACGACATGGAAAAACTCCTGGAGGGACTGAGCAGCATGGGGGTCTGCCAGAAGCTTAGAAGGGAAAAGAGGTTTCTGGTTCCCGATGAGCAAAAACAAAAAAGCCCCGAAAACGCTGAAACGTTTCGGGGCTTCTTCAAGGGTGAACCGGCTCACAACAACGCCGATCACTTATCGCGAAGACTTACTTCTTGTGGTAGGCCGTCACGCGCTCAACTTCTTCCTTGGAACCCAAGAACACCGCCACACGCTGGTGCAGGCCTTCGGGCTGAATGTCGAGAATGCGCTGGTGGCCGTCGGTGGACGCGCCGCCCGCTTGCTCGACCAGGAAGGACATTGGGTTGGCTTCGTACATCAGGCGCAGTTTGCCTGGTTTGGACGGCTCGCGGCTGTCACGTGGGTACATGAACAAGCCACCACGCGTCAGGATACGGTGCACGTCAGCCACCATCGCGGCGACCCAACGCATGTTGAAGTTCTTCTTCAACGGGCCTTCTTCGCCCGCCATCAACTCGCCCACGTAACGCGTGACCGGCTCTTCCCAGTGGCGCTGGTTGGACATGTTGATCGCAAATTCCTGGGTGGATGCAGGAATGGTGATGTCTTCGTGGGTCAGTACGAAGCTGCCCATTTCGCGGTCCAGGGTGAAGCCTTTGACGCCGTCGCCCAGGGTCAGCACCAGCATGGTCTGTGGGCCGTAGATGGCGTAACCGGCAGCCACCTGCTCGGTGCCTGGCTGCAGGAAGGCCTTTTCGTTCAGGGCTTCGTTCTGGCTCAGGTATTCGTTCGGGCAACGCAGTACCGAGAAGATGGTGCCAACCGGTGCGTTGATGTCGATGTTGGACGAGCCGTCCAGTGGGTCGAACACCAGCAGGTACGCGCCTTTCGGGTATTTGCCCGGGATCTGGTAGGCATTGTCCATTTCTTCGGACGCCATGCCGGCCAGGTGACCGCCCCATTCGTTGGCTTCGAGCAGGATCTCGTTGGAGATGACGTCGAGCTTCTTCTGCACTTCGCCTTGCACGTTTTCAGTGCCCATGCTGCCCAGGACACCACCCAGTGCGCCTTTGGACACGGCGTGGCTGATTTCCTTGCAGGCACGCGCCACCACTTCGATAAGGAAGCGCAGATCGGCAGGCGTGTTGTTGCTGCGGGTCTGCTCAATCAAATAGCGACTCAAGGTAACGCGGGACATGGAAGGCTCCGGAGAATGGGGGGCTAAAAACCCGCGCAGTTTAGCGCGAGTCGGGGCGTATTTCCTCCTATCAGAGGATTTAAACCCAATAGAGTTCATGGACTTTATTTAACGTGCCACCGGCGGCTTGCGCAGCAAACTGTAGGCCATGGCGCCCAGTGCCGCCACGCCGAGCAGCAGCACGGCCCAGAGGCCGAGCTTTTTCCAGTCCGTCCCGGCCTCGACAGCAGCGGCGGCGGCAGGTGACGTGACCACCACTTCACCGACAACCTTGGCCTGCCCCACTGTCTTGAGACGCTCGGCGTTGTAGTCCGGGATCAGGGTGGAAAGCGGAAGGTTCGCCGCCTTGGCCGACGCACTCCCCAGCGCCAGCGTAAACGGCGGCTCACCCCGAGCCAGGAACACCAACTGCGTGGCGCGCACCGCAAATCGCAGCGCCGGGGCTTCAACGCCCAGGCCACCGCCGCGTTCATCCACCTGCAATTTCAGCTCGGCAACCGGTTGGCCCGGCAGCTGCAGTTCATCCTGCACCACGTCTTTGCCATTCTGGGTCAGGCGATACAGCAAACCGTTGCTCAGCGGCTGCCACGCCTGTTTGCTGTCCCTGCGCCCCGCCAACGTCACGGGCGCCAACGTGTTGGGTTGCTTCAACTCGATGCGCAGCCGCTCGATACTCAGCCCCATGGGCAACTGCCAACTGTATTCACCGGCCTTGAGCCGCATGCCTGCCAGTGGCTGCGACCAGACCCATGGCAGCGGCAAGCTGCTACTGGTCGCGCTCACCAGCTTGGCCGAGGTCAGCAACGGCGCCGCCTGGCCTTGCCAGACCAGCCGCAAGTAACGCGCCGGTTGCCCAGGCAGGCTCACGTCATGCTGCTCGACCCGTTCGTCGGCGAACGACAAGCGCGCCACCTGTCCATCGCCCCAGGCGTCCCAGTGCTGCAAGTCATCACTGGCTTCAATGCTGAAACGCTGGAAGCCCTCCTGCTCGCGGCTCCAGTCCAGGCTCAGTTGCCGCAGCGGCGCCTTGATTGCACTGGCGTCCAGCACCCAGCCACGCAGCACTTGCTTGCCGGGTTTCGTCGCGGTGGACGGCTTGATTTCAACCAGGGTGCCTGCGGTAGTGGCCTTCATCACCACGTCGGGCAAGGCTTGCTGGGTGTCGGCGGCGTACAGCGGAAACCACTTAACGTCGGTGACATTGCGGCTTTCGGTGCGCTGTGAGGACTGACGCGATAACGCGTAGGCTTGCGGCTCGCCGGCAGCGTTGAATACCCGCACATCGCTGAGATCAGCCTGGCGCGCATTCAATTGCACGGCCAGCGGCAGTTCCAGGCGATACCAGGGCCCACTGCCGCTGATGCTCAGTGGCACCTGGGTGGTGAAGTCGGCAGGCGTTTCCTGCGCCCACACTGACAAGGCCGTACACAAGCCGACCACGACCACGCTCAACTTACCGATCAAGAGGATGCTCCTTCAGTTTCCAACGCAGGTTCGGCACGCTTGGGCGGCAGTGGTGCAAAGTAACCTACCACCAGCAACAACCCGCCCACACCGATAAACGACACGATCCGCGCCAGGCCGCCGCGGTTGCTCAGTTCGACAAAGAACAGCTTGGCCACCACCACCGCAATCAGCGCCGCGCCGATCAGCCACACGTCACGACGATGGCGCAGGTGGCCGCCGATCATCAGGCCGAGGGCGATCAAGGTCCAGACGATCGACAGACCTGCCTGTACCAGCATGGACTCAAGCAACGCGTCCAAGTGAAACGGCACGCCGCCCCAATGATGGGCGGTGCGCATCACCAGCGCGGTAAAGAAAGCAAACAGCGAGACGCCCGCGACACCCTGGGCGATCAGCTCGGCGCGCGGCCCGCGCTGTGGCGCCACACTGCGGGACCACAGGTACACACCCAGCAGCGCGAACAACAGGCCCAGGTCCAGAGGGTTGATCAGCGGCACAAAGGGCAGCGGCTTGGCCGTACCGTCGCTGAAGCTGTTCGCCAGCCAGAACCAGCCGAGCATCAGCACCGCCAATGGCAAGGCCGCCAACACTCGATATTCCTTTGGATACGCCGCCACCGGCCATGGCCAATTGCGCGGCGCAGCAGCCAGCACGAGATACAGGCTTGGCAGAATCGCCCAACCCAGCCAGCGCCAGGCGTTGTACTCGGCCGACAGCCTCAGCAGACCGTAGCGCAACTCCAGCGCCAACAGGCCGATCAGCATCCAGCAGCCCAGCACGTGGGCCACGCTCAGCGCCTTGGCGGGAGCGATCGCCGCCAAACGCCGCAGCGAGATGAAATGCACCGCAAACACCGCCGGCCATGCCAGCCAGCCGTACTGCGCCGCCGGGTGGTAATAGGTATGCGCGCACACCAGCAACACCACGCCCACCGCCGGCATCAGCAACGTGCACAATGTGCCCAGCGACGCCCAGTTCAAACGCGATGCCAGCAGCATCCAGATCGCCACGCTGATCGCCGCGCCGCCCAGCAGGAACGCGCCCTGCAATTCCTGTGGAATAAAGCGCAACACTTCGCTGACCAGCGCCAACGTCCACCACGCCGCGCCCCACACCAACAGCAGGTCGGACAGGCGTTGCAGTTTCAACACGGCAAACACCGGCGCATGCGGTTCACGCTGCAAGCGCCAGGCGCCGACCAGTGCGGCCAGGCCCAGCACCATCGGCGTCCAGAAACCGCTGTGGGCCAGCGGGCGCAAACCCTCGTGGGTCAATGGCCCCAGCAATTCGGGTACCGCCAGCAGGAAAGACCCGCCGCCGATCAGTTGCAGCAGCAAGCCGAACACAAAGCTGACGCGTTGTTGCAGGTAAAGGCTCAGCCAGATAATCAACAAACCGCTGGCCGCCCACACGCCGCTGGCGCTTTCCCATGGCAGCACGAACAACACGGCAAGATTGATCAGTACAAGACCCGCCAGCAGCACCACCGACAACCCGCGCAGCAGTCGGACATCGCCGCGCACCCTGTCATCGCGTGCCGCCAGCAGCATGCCGCCGATCAAGGCCAGGCCGATCAGTGAAGCGGTCAACAAACCACTCCAGCCCGCATTGAACACAGCGACCCCGTCACCACCTTGCAATCGCAGCAGGAACAACGCGCCGCCCAACAATTGCACGGCAAACGCGGTGAACAGGAAGGTACGCGAGCCGATGCGCAGACCGATGACCAGCGTCACCAGCCCAGCGATGGCCCAACTGATGGCGGTGCCTTGGGTCTGCAACAGCAAGGGCGCGAGCAGGTACAAAAAGCTCAAGCCAAGGCTCGCCAGCACGGGCAGACCTTTGCGCTCCCAATCCGCCGCCTGCTCGGGCGAAGCCTTACGCAGCTGATCAAAGCTGAACAACAGCGCCGCGCCCAACAGCAACGCCCCCAGCGGAGCGCCGTCGAGCAACGCCTGTTCACCGACGCGCAGTTCACTGAGGAACGCCAGCGCCGAGCCCACTTGCAGCAACACGCCAAAGGCCCGCGCCAATGGCCGCTGCTGGCGCAAGCCGAGCCAGAAGATGCCGGCACCTTCCACCGCCCAGGCCGCCGCCGTCCAACGTGCGTCGAGGCCCAGGGGGATCGCCAGGCTGGCAAAGATTACGCCCAAGGCCAGGCAAGTTTCCGCCAGCAGCAAGGCACGCCCGCCGCTCAGCAGTCGGGCCAGGCCCATGTAGAGGATGCCCAGGCCCAAGGCGCTGAACGCTGCGGCAAATTCCAGGTGCTGCACCAGGGCGAACTGCAGGCCGAAGCCCACGAGCGGCGGGCCGAACAGCATGCTGCCGTCGACATAATCACCTTTGGCCGCCGACCAGCGCAGCAGCGCGCCACGGCTGTCATCCTCAGGCGCGTCGCGCAGCTCGAGCAATTTGCGCCGGGCGAACAACAGGCCGATGGCCAGGTACATCAGGAAAAACAGGATCAGGAACGGCTCGGTACTCCACAGCAGTTCCGGTGTGTAGGAACGCATGCCCCAGGCGAAGCCAATACCAAAGGTGCCGACAAAACCGATGAGGTTGAGCAGCCGCCAAGCCTTGAACCAGGCGATGGCAAGAATGCCGGCGTTGAGCAGGGCGAAGTAACTGAACAATGCGACATGGTTACCGGCGCCGGTCGACGTGAGGATCGGTGCGGCAAAACCGCCGAGCGCCGCTGCGCACGCGAGCCCGAGTGCATCCTGGGTAATCGCCAGGATCGCCGAAAACACCGTGACCGCCACCAGCAGCCCAAGCGCCGCGCTCGGATCAATCAGCGGGTGCAAACGCATCGCGGCGAACACCGTGAGGTACAGCACGGCGATACCGGTGCCTTGCAGCATCAAGCCGTAATGGCTGTTACGCAGGCGCAGCCACCAGCCCAGGCCGAGCAGCCCCAATGCAGCGGCGGCGACGCCGGCGTAGCGCACCTCGATCGGCACTACCATGCCCTCGGTGGCATAGCGCAGCAGGAAGGCCAGGCCGAGGAACAGCAGTACCACGCCGACCCGCAACACGGTATTGCCGCCAAACAGCCAGTTGCGCGCGCCACTGATGGCACGTTCGATAAGGTTGGGGCCACGGGGAATGGCGGGCTCTTGCAGGAGCGGGGTCGGGGCGGGCGTCCAGACATCGTCCGGCAGCGGCTGGCTCGGCTCGGCGACCACCGCGACGGCCGTCAGCTCGGCAGGCAGTTCCCACACCAGCTCGGGCGTCTTAGCGACAGGTGTTGGTTGCGCAATAGAGGGTTCAACAAACGCAGTGCTCGCAGGCGTGGGCGTGGGCACTTCCAGTTGCCGCAGGCGCTCACCCAGGGCTATCAGGGATTTCTGCGTGGTTTCCAACTGACGCGCCTGCTGGTCCGCCTGGGCCGACAGCTTCGCCAGGCGAATCGCCTGACCAATGCCCAACCCCAGCAGCGCACCGATGCCCGCATCACTGAACGACTCATCGAGCGTCCAGCCGAGCACCAGGCCAATCAGCATGAAAATCCATTGCATGGTCGATATTCCCTAGGCAAACCGGCGCTCAGTATATCGACGCGGGCCCAATGTGGGAGGGGGCTTGCCCCCGATAGCGGTGCATCAGTCGACATATCTGCAAACTGACACTCTGCTATCGGGGGCAAGCCCCCTCCCACACCTTGGGATCAGCCGTGTTTAGTCGAGCGCTTTCCAGATCTCAGTAGCGTACTCGCGGATCGTCCGGTCCGAAGAGAACCAGCCCATACGCGCGGTATTGAGTACCGCCGAACGCCACCACGCCTTGGAGTCATGCCAATGCGCTTCGACCCGCGCCTGGGCATCCCAATAGGAATCGAAGTCGGCACACACCAGGAAGCGGTCGTAGTCGATCAACCCGTCGATCAAGCCCACATAGCGGCCCGGGTCATCCGGCGAGAACACCCCGCCGCGGATCGCTTGCAGCACATCGTTGAGACGATGGGACGCGGCGATGTCCGGCCCGGCGTTGAATTCACCGGCATGCTTGCGGGCTTCCACCTGCTGCGCACTGAGGCCGAAGATAAACATGTGATCGGCGCCCACGCGCTCGTGCATCTCCACGTTGGCGCCGTCCATGGTGCCGATGGTCAGCGCACCGTTGAGGCCGAACTTCATGTTACTGGTGCCCGAGGCTTCAAAGCCGGCCGTGGAAATCTGCTCCGACAAATCCGCCGCTGGGATGATGCTTTCCGCCAGGCTGACGTTGTAGTTAGGCAGGAACACCACCTTCAGCAACCCGCGCACCGTCGGGTCGTTGTTGACGGTGCGGGCGATATCGTTGGTCAGCTTGATGATCAACTTGGCCTGGTGATAACTCGCCGCTGCCTTGCCCGCGAAGATCTTCACGCGCGGCACCCAATCGGTGCCAGGTTCGGCACGAATGGCCTGGTACAGCGCCACGGTGTGCAACAGGTTCAGCAGTTGGCGTTTGTATTCATGGATACGCTTGACCTGCACATCGAACATCGCCGCCGGGTTGATCGCAATCCCCAGGCGCTCGTGAATGATGTCGGCCAGCGCGCGCTTGCTGTGCAAACGTTGGTCGGCGAAGGCTTTGCGGAAAGTCTGCTTCTCGGCGAAGGTTTCCAATTCGCCCAGGCGGGTTTCCATGTTGTCGAGAATGTCCGGGCCCAATGCCTCCACCAGCATCTGGGTGAGCTTCGGGTTGGCCTGGTACAGCCAGCGGCGGAAGGTGATGCCGTTGGTTTTGTTGTTGATACGGTCCGGGTACAGCTTGTGCAACTCGGAAAACACCGTGCTGCGCATCAGTTGGGTGTGCAGGCCGGACACGCCATTGACGCTGTGAGAACCGAGGAATGCCAGGTTGCCCATGCGCACGCGACGCCCGTTGTCTTCTTCGATCAGCGACACCGCGCGCAGCACATCAAAGTCGTGGATGCCTTTGGCGCGCAGCGAGTCGATATGCTGGGCGTTGATCAGGTAGATGATCTGCATGTGCCGGGGCAGCATGCGTTCCATCAGGCCGACCGGCCAGGTTTCCAGCGCTTCAGGCAGCAGGGTGTGGTTGGTGTACGACAAGGTTTCGACCGTCACGTCCCAGGCGGCTTCCCATGGAATGTCGTGCAGGTCGACCAATTGGCGCATCAACTCCGCCACGGCGATCGACGGGTGGGTGTCGTTGAGTTGGATCGCGGCGTGCTCGCCCAGGCTCAGCACTGAGCCGTGCATGTTTTTGTGGCGGCGCAGCAGGTCCTGCAGGGACGCGGAGACGAAGAAATATTCCTGGCGCAGGCGCAGCTCCTGCCCCGCTTCGGTGCTGTCGGCCGGGTACAGCACTCGGGAGATGCTTTCAGCGCGGGCCACTTCGGCGACGGCGCCCAAGTGGTCACCGGCGTTGAAGCGCTCCAGGTGCAAGTCTTCCACCGCCCGGGCACGCCACAGGCGCAGGGTGTTGACGCTGGCGCCACGCCAGCCGACGACGGGCGTGTCGTAGGCAACGGCGCGTACGGTTTCGCTCGGCGACCACACTTGGATTTGCTTGCCGGAGGCATCCGGCAGCGTTTCGACGCTGCCGCCAAAGCCGATCGGGTAAATCACTTCGGCCCGTTCAAACTCCCACGGGTTGCCGAAATCCAGCCAACGTTCGGTCTGCTCCTGTTGCCAGCCATCGACAATCGCCTGGCGGAACAAGCCGTGTTCATAACGGATGCCATAACCGTGGCCGGCAATGCCCAAGGTCGACATGCTCTCCATAAAGCACGCCGCCAAGCGGCCCAGGCCACCGTTGCCGAGCGCCGCGTCGGGCTCCAGCAGGCGGATGCGCTCCAGGTCGACGCCCAGCTCGGACAGTGCTTCGCGCGCGATTTCGAGCACGCCAAGGTTGCTCAGGCTGTCGTAGAGCAAACGACCGATAAGGAATTCCAGCGAGAGGTAATACACCCGCTTCTGGCCTTTGCGGTAAATCCGCCGGGTATGGTCCATCCAGTGGTCGACCATCTGGTCGCGTGCGGCCAGGGCAATGGCTTCGAACCAGTCATGGTCGAAGGCGTGATCCGGGTCCTTGCCCACCGCGTAGGTGAGTTTGGTCAAGACGGCATCGCGAAATGCGGCTACCTCTGCTTCTCGTGCAAGTG
>Ga0207650_10000330_pt1 | contig 45950 bp, 39 predicted proteins | sample KBSS63metaG_FD_184325 | JGI IMG/M metagenome (GOLD analysis project Ga0207650, IMG submission 184325) | Switchgrass rhizosphere microbial communities from Kellogg Biological Station, Michigan, USA - KBS S6-3 metaG (SPAdes) (version 2) | ecosystem: Host-associated > Plants > Roots > Rhizosphere...
TGTTTGTCCCTGAGCCACGTCGATGTGAGACAAGTGGCCATAACGGCTGGTCAGACCGCCGCCATGATCGATGACGATTAGCTGTCCATATCCATTCTGCCAACCAACGAAGGTCACTTGTCCGGTCGCTGCGGCTACGACTGGGTCGCCGGTTTGGGCGTCAATGTCCTGGCCGGAGTGAAACTCATAAGAACTCCCGCCGAAAGGATTGCGTCGCGCGCCGAATCCACTTTCGAGATTTCCCACCACCGGCCAAACGGAGGGCGTATACCCACGTTCGCGAAATACGTTTTCAAAAGCCTTAATGGTGCGCTCGAGCTGATTCATCTTGGATTCGAGAACAGTCAAACCTTCAGCATCAAGCGGCAGGGCGGGTCCCCCGCTTCCCGGCACAGTCGGCGCTTCGTTAACTACTCCCGATTTTTCCGCCAGTTTTCGCGACGTATCTTCGACAGCCTCGACGCGATTGCTCAAGGAGTTAAGCTCCCGGCGCTGGCGCTCGTTTTCTGCTCGCAGACGTTGATTCTCAACTTCAGTACGGATGTGGGCGGCTTGCTGAGTCAGTCCGTAAAAGCCATACAGCGATCCGCAGAGCAACACCGCGGCAAAGATGGCGAGCATCCTGAGCGATCTCTTTTCAACGCAGAACCGGCGAATTTTTGAACTGGAACGAGGGGTGTGGGCAATTATGAATGCATAAAAACGATCGTCTCTAGCCATTTGTTGTCTCTCCTGTTGTCTCAGCAATTGCGGGGGGCAGCTGAAACAACCGAAAGCACAGCCTCCAAAAGGCGACGTGTGCGAGCTTAGTCTTTCGAGCTTAGTTTTTGACCTGCTTGATTGTTTGCAGCAGAGTGAATAAAACCTCTTGTTGGAAGTGAAAACCCACCCGGCCAATGCTGCAAAAGAAGGCTGACCCTATCACACGGGTTTGGGTCATTGCAAACCGAAGCGAAGGCGTATTCACGTCGGTGGAGGCCAGCAGTTTAGAGTTCAGCCTTTAGGCTGTGTTTTCCACAGCCGACTCAGGCTCAAGTGGACCACGCGAGCTTGAACTCTGAACTGCATTCGGTAGGGAACGTTGTCTATATTTCGCGGGCTTCGCGGCGCTTTCGAGAGCGATCGCGAAGAATCGAGCAGGTGACGAGGATTAAGACAGCCACGAATATCACAACGATCAAAACCTTGATCATCGTCAGCAGCAAGCCGCCAATCGTGACGATAGAACCCAACAGCGTAACCACGACGAGAATCAGTGCGGTAATGCCGCCCAGCGCTTTAAGTATGAATGCCATAACTTGATCCTGCCTTTTTATCTACCCGGGCTACGTTTGAAGGGAATGCTCTCAGTCTCTCTCCGCCCAAACTGCGTCGTTTCTCCTGTTTTGAAACGCGGGGCTTCGACGGCCGAGCTTACTACTACAGACGGAGGCGGACGCCTCGAGTCGAAACGAATAATCCGATTCGTCGAACGCCGGCGGCGGACGTAATCCAGCAGCATGTAGATTCCCAATGCCACTAGAGCGATTGGCAGGAATTGGCGCACCGGAAACTGAACGCCGAGCAGCGTGTGCAACAGGAAGAGCGTGCCGATGATAACCAGGGTTACGCCCCACGCGAATGGATTCCCGTACAGACGCCGGGCAATCACATCCTCTTCAGTATCCGGGGTCAGTCCGGCCCGGATTAACTGCGCCGTGCGGCAAGCGTCAACCGCGGCGAACAGCCACGTTCCCAAGACGCCGAGAACAAAGAACTGCACGCCCTGAGTCAAAACCGCCATTTGAAAGAAACTGGCGAAGATCGCGAAGTGTACGATCGCTTTCGCCGTCTGCCCGTTATAGGCCGCGCCCAACCCTGGAACGAATGACAGAAGCGTAGCGATGAACGGAGAACTGTTTCGATAGCTAACCGGCGCGCCTGTCGACTGCGACTCCTGCCGCAACAGCTCAACGCCCGCCACGATGCAATCCTGGCAAAACGGGAATCCGCGAATCCGGTGATCACAGGCGGAGCAAAGTCGTCGCGCGCATTGGTTGCACTGCACAACGCCTGGGTTCTTCGGATGGTAAGCGCAATAAAGCATGCTCGTTAACTTACGAAACTTGTCAGGGCTTGTTCTGCCGGTTCTTATTGGGAGCCGTGTTCGGTTTGGACGGCTGTTGTTTCTGTTGACCAGCAGTGTTGGGGTCGGTAGCCGCGGGTGTTCCTTCTGGATTGCCGCCGACCAGTCCCTTCAAGCCGCGGGTGATTTTCTCAATTCCATCTTTCGAGCCGGCCGCATAGCTTTGTTCAGCCAGGCGCATACTGGCGCTATAAACGCCGCCAATCGACCCATCCGCCGACACTGTGTTTGTCAATACAACCACTGCAACCAATAGCATCGTCGCGACGGTCGCTAGTTGAGGAGAAACAATTGGATCAAGCCAAACTCTGAGCCACGAAGCCAGTCTTTCCCCAAAGCTCGCCCGGATCTCCTGCGACATTCGAGAACCTGAAGTCGCTAAAAGAATTCTTTCATGCAAACCCGCAGGCAGTGGCTTTTCTTCGCCGACGTAAATGTAGCAAGTGCCGATCGCGCGAACTACTTCACCGGGCAGTTCAGTGCATCTTTCACATAAAACCGCGTGGCGTTCCCAGCGATGATAGACATTCGCGGGCAGGAAGCCGTCGAGGTAATCGGTTAGGAACTCTTCAAAGTCTTCGCAGCTCATCGCCATTTCAGGGACGGTGCTTAAAAGAATTCTTGCTTCCAATTCCCTGGGCGCATCGAGAACAGTCGCCGTCTGACACGCCTGCATGGCGCTTTTAACTTCGCTGAGCGTTTCGTGACAGACCGGGCAGCGCAAGGCATGCTCGGCGAACAGCTTGTGCACTTCGGGTTGAAGTGTGCCGTCGAGGTAATCCGTCAGCCGTTCCTCAAAATCATTGCAAAGCATCAAAATCTCTCTTCCCGCCCCGTCATGTTTCTGCCCTTCCAGCTCGCCCCGCGCGGGCGAGTAGTAGTTGTTAAGCTTCACTTACTGCCAAAACTTTCATCCTCCGAAGTATCTTGGCCAACTCAATCCGACCACGATTGATTCGCGACTTCACCGTGCCCTCAGGTATCTCCAAAAGATCCACGATTTCCTGGTAACTCAATTCTTCAATATCGCGAAGAATTACGCAGGTTCTCAGATCGGGCGACAGCTTATCGATGCCGGCCTGTACCTGGGCGCCTAATTCCTGGCGCTCCATTTCCTGCTGCACCGAACGCGACGAAGTGTGCAGGTGATAAGTATGGTCGGCGAGATCGTCGGCCTGATTATCGTGTGGCGTGCGCTGCCGTTTCCGGTAGTCATCGATGATCAGGTTGCGCGCCAGCCTCATCAACCAATTCTGCAGGTCGCCCTGTTTCGCGTCGTATTGTTCCAAAGATCGATAAATCCTGATAAAGACTTCCTGGGTCAAGTCCTCGGCTGCATCCGCTCGCGAAGTGAAGCGATAGGCCAGGTTGTAAATCCTGCGCGAGTAGGTGTGAACAATTTCTTCCCAGGCCGCGCCATCCCCGGCGCGACACTTGCGAACCAACTCGGCTCCTTCGTTGGCAGCCAAAGCTCTTGCAGCCCCCACTTTTTGCTCTCCGCCTGCTTAAATTGTCGCCGGGCGACATGCGCGGCCCGCGCAACCTGGACTCCCCGCTCAAGACGGATTAACGATTAGGTCAAAAGGAAAGTTCCGGCCCCTTTGCGGCACCGGTCGGAAAATCTGCCGCGGATTTACGCGGATGAACGCAGATCAGGAGAAATACTAAAACTGAAGAACAAATTGGCCAGTCTGCTAATTGATTTGATTTGATCCGCGCTTTGCCGCGAAAACCCGCGGCTAATACCTCAGCTCCGAAGGCATGTTGCCCGATGCTATGAACTGTAGTAGCCTTCGCCCGGCCCAATATCTTGTGGTTTAGTCTCGTACGTGGTCAAGCAGATTAGCAATTCTTGAAGTCTAATACACGAAAATACGTTGAGTTTGGATCACTTTGCCTGCTGGCGGTGGCCATTCTCTGGTGGTTTGGCCGCAAGCTCGATTGGCAGGAGGTGCGCCAGGCCGTTAGTCACGCCAATCCGTACCTGCTCGCTCTCGCCTTCCTGGTGATCAGTCTGGCTTACGTATTTCGCGCCGCGCGTTGGGGCGCATTGCTGGCACCGCTGTCTCCCGCCGGTCTCAGAAATCTCTTTATTGCAACTACGGTCGGGTTCGGCGCCGTCTTCCTTTTTGGCCGAACCGGCGAGGTCGTGCGCCCCGTTGTCTTACCGATGCGCGACCCGGCGATTCGCCCGAGCGCGTCGTTCGTCACGATCATGGTGGAACGTATCTACGACATGCTTGCCGTAGTTTTACTGTTCGCGGTTAACCTGCTGTGGTTTACGCCGCCGGCGAATGCGGGTGTCGAGTTTGGGCGCGTGCGCACCGCGGGAATTATTCTGCTCGTGATCGCCGTCGCCGGAGTGTTTGGCCTGACTCAATTCCGAAAAAAGTCAGAACGCGCCATCGGCTGGATCAAGAAGACGCTCGAGCCGCGCCGGTTTATTCCCGCCAGGCTTACGCGCGCGATCTTAAGTATTCTCGAACAACTCGCCAGCGCTTTGCGTGTCCTCGTTGACGCGCGGGAATTGGCGGTGACGGTCGGCTGGACGGCGCTCGTGTGGCTTTCCATCGCGCTTGCAAACCTGCTGGTGTTTCGCGCCTTCGGATTGAATTTCGGAGTTACCGAAACAATCTTCGTGCTCGGTTGGTCACTTGTGGGTTCACTCGTGCCAACGCCGGGTGGCGCCGCCGGAGCCTTTCACGCAGCCACCGCTGCCGGCCTGATTTCTCTTGGCGTACCACGCGACACCGCCGCCGCAATTTCCATAGTGCTGCACATTGTCGACTTCGGCTCGGCGGTGATCTTCGGGGCCTACTACATTATCCGCGGCGACATAAATCTTTCGCGGTTGCGCGCCAAGACGTCGTCAGAAGCTGTGGAGCATCAGGTTGAAGACGAGCCAATCGTGGCTGACGAGCTTTTCGCGAAGACAGAGATGAAGGCGGCAGCCGCTCGAGACTAGACTTACTGGAGGAACGGGTTCAAATCCACTGCTGAGGTCTAATGCGATGAAATGTCCATTCTGCGGTTATCTCGAAGACAAGGTGGTTGATTCCCGTGAGTCGCGCGAAGGGGAAGCAATTCGCCGCCGTCGCGAATGCTTGCGCTGCGAGCGCAGGTTTACGTCGTATGAACGCATCGACGAGATTCCCTACATGGTGGTGAAAAAGGATGGCCGCCGGGAGCCATTCGATCGCAACAAAGTGATGGCCGGGATTCTGCGGGCCTGCGAGAAGCGGCCGGTGCCGTCAGCAAAGCTGGACATGATTGTGAACGCGATTGAGAAGTATGTGCAGGAATCTTCAGAACGCGAACGGCCAACCAGCAAGATTGGCGAGATGATTATGCGCCGGCTCAAGGAACTCGATAAGGTCGCATATGTGAGATTTGCGTCCGTCTATCTCGAGTTTGAAGATGTTTCGGAGTTTATGACCGAACTAAAACACCTGGTGCGCACGCGCGCCAACCAGGCGGGGAAGAAGAACTGATCTCTGCGCCACCTTTGTGTTCTCTGTGTCTCTGTGGTGAATCTACCAAAAACACAATCACCACAGAGGCACAAAGAACACAAAGAACGCACAGAGGAAAACCAGAATGATCAAACCAGCACGCGCCACCGGCCTCGAACGACTCGAATTGCATCGCCTTCGCGATCGCGTAGGACGTTTGTTTGCAGCGTTGCAGGAAGCGACCGTCGCTGAAGATCCGCTGGCGTCGGAAACGTGGGCGCCGCCGGTAGATCTTTGTGAAACTGCGGACGCCATCATCGTGAAGGTGGAGTTGCCCGGCTTAACGGCGGAACAAATACATATTGGCGCGACGAATACGCAGCTAAGAATTTGGGGCGAAAAGAAAAGGCGTACGACGCGAGTCAAAACAATTTCGCATCTGTGTTCCGAGCGTAGTTTCGGCAAGTTTAGCCGGCTGGTGCCGCTTCGTTGGACGGTAAGTCTCCAGGATGCAACGGCCGAAATATCTCAAGGGATGCTGATCGTGAGTCTTCCCAAGATTGAAGATCGCCGGGGCGTGGAATTTAAGATCTCGGTAAAGGATGGTAGTAGCGAGACGTAATTTAAGTATCTTTGTGCGTCCTTTGTGTTCTCTGTGTCTCAGTGGTGGAAATCCACCACAAAGGCACAAAGGGCACAAAGACAGCACAGAGAAAGAAATGTTTGGGCACGCGGGAAAGATTAACTATGGCAATCATCAAAGACGCTGAAATAACCGAGGGCATCGAAGTCGCTGAACCAACTCAGGACTTGCAGATTCCCAATGATCTACCGCTGTTGCCGCTCCGCGACATCGTCATCTATCCCTTCATGATCGTGCCGCTGTTCGTGTCGCGTGAGAAGTCGATCCGCGCGGTGGACGAAGCCCTCGGCGAAAACCGGATGATCTTGCTCGCCTCGCAAAAGGATCTCGACAAGGAAGAGCCTACGGCCGAAGACCTCTACAAAGTCGGCACCGCCGCTGTCATCATGCGCATGCTGAAACTGCCTGACGGCCGCATAAGAATTCTCGTGCAGGGACTAGCACGCGCCGAAATCGAATCGGTTGATACGAGCGGCCAATACATTCGCGCGCGTGTTCAAGTCATGGACGAGACCCTTCCGCCCGAGCGTTCCCTCGAGGTTGAGGCCCTGGTTCGAAACGTGCGGGGCTCCATGGAGAAGGCGATCAATCTGGGGAAAAACATTTCACCCGAGGTGATGGCAATCATCGCGAATCTCGACGATGCCGGTCGGCTTGCCGATCTTTCTGCGTCGAACCTCGAACTGAAGGTGGAAGACGCGCAGTCAGTTCTCGACATTGCCGACACTACCGCGCGGCTGCGGCGGGTTAATGACCTGCTAAACAAAGAAATCGAAGTGCTGACGGTGCAGCAGGAGATTAATACTCAGGCGCGAGCTGACATCGATCGCTCGCAGCGCGAGTTTTACCTGCGTCAACAGATGAAAGCGATTCAAAGCGAACTGGGCGAGGGCAACGAGCTCGCGGAAGAAGTGGCGCAGTTCAGAGAGAAGATCGAAACAGCGGGTATGCCGAAAGCCGCCGAAGATGAAGCTTACCGCCAACTCAAGAAGCTTGAACGCATGCATCCCGACGCTGCCGAGACGGCCACGCTGCGAAACTGGATGGAGATCATGACGGACCTGCCGTGGTCCAAAGCTTCAGTCGACAATCTCGATTTATTGAAGGCCGAACAAATCCTGAACGAGGATCACTACGGACTAGAGAAAGTTAAGGATCGAATTATCGAAGCGCTCGCGGTTCGCAAGCTGAAGGAAAAACCGAAGGGACCGATTCTCTGTCTCGTTGGCCCACCGGGAGTAGGCAAGACTTCGCTGGGACGTTCCATCGCGCGCGCGCTGGATCGTAAATTCATGAGGTTGTCGCTGGGCGGCGTGCACGACGAAGCGGAAATCCGCGGGCATCGCCGCACGTACGTCGGCGCCATGCCGGGCCGCGTCATACAGTCGATTCAGCAAGCGGGAACCAATAACCCCCTGATCATGCTCGATGAGATCGACAAGGTGGGCGCGGACTTCCGCGGCGATCCTTCGTCAGCCTTGCTCGAAGTGTTGGACCCGGAACAGAACAACACCTTCCGGGATAACTATCTCGGCGTCACCTTTGATTTGTCGAACGTGATCTTCATGACGACGGCGAATGTACTCGACACGATTCAGCCGCCGCTGCGGGATCGCATGGAAGTGATCCGCCTGGCCGGCTACACCGAAGAAGAGAAGCGCGAGATCGCGCGCCGTCACCTGGTGCCGAAACAGATGGAGGAAAACGGCGTCACTGCCAAGGATCTGCACATTTCCAAAACAGCCATGACGGCGCTCATTCAGCAGTACACACAGGAAGCCGGGCTGCGCCAGCTTGAGCGGGAGATTGGACGGATTTGCCGCAAGGTCGCGCGGCGGCTGGCTGAAGGACACACCGGATCGGTTCGAGTTTCATTGAAGAATCTGCACGAGTTCCTGGGTGCGCCAAAGATCATTCCCGAGGAAGTGCTTAAGAAGGACCAGGTAGGCGTCGCCACCGGACTCGCCTGGACCGCCGTCGGCGGCGACGTGTTGTTTATCGAGGCGCTGAAGATGAAAGGGAAGGGAAACCTGGTGCTGACGGGTCAACTCGGCGACGTGATGCGCGAGTCAGCGCAGGCCGCGTACTCTTACGCCAAGTCTCGCGCCAAAGAACTGGACATCAACGAAGAGGATTTCAGTAACTACGATCTGCACATACACATTCCCGAGGGCGCGATTCCCAAGGATGGACCATCAGCAGGAATTACGCTCGCCACCGCCATGGTCTCCGCGCTTTCAGGCAGAGCAGTTCGCAAGGACGTGGCGATGACGGGCGAGATTACCCTCCGCGGCAACGTGCTTCCGGTCGGTGGCGTTAAGGAAAAAGTCTTGGCCGCGCGTCGCGCTCGAGTTTCCACCATCATCCTGCCGCAGCAGAACCGTCGCGATCTAGATGAAGTGCCCAAGGAGCCTTTCAAGGACATTCGTTTTGTGTTCGTCGACAATATGCGCCAGGTCTTTCGCGAGGCGCTAAAAGAGCGAGTGATTCCGCCTGTCACCTCCGGTCCGCGGCCCCAAAGAATGCCGCAGGCAGCCGCCGCAAGACCAGCCTAAAACGTCACTAATCGCGCTCGAAATAGTGTCAAAATTGAGCGCGTTTTGTGCAACTCAAAGACCTCGTTTTGAATCTGAATAGTTGGTTCCTTGATGTGACTTTTTGAATTGCTTCGACCCCCGATTTTAGTTCGCGTTTAATGCGCGAAACCTGGCTCCTAACTGACCTTTTTTCAATCGTTCAAAAAGCCGGAACTGTGGAGAAAACAATTAACGTCTGTCATAAGGAGATTAAGATAACGATGAAATTTTTTAGCAAGTTTCCCTCGAGTCTCGCAGCCGTCGCTTTAATATTTACTTTATCTGCTATCTCGTTTGCTAAGAAGCATGAGGATAGTTTCCCCAACATCAAGATCAGTAACTTCGGACAAATGGATGAGAATTTCTACCGCGGCGCCCGCCCGAAAGCGGAAGACTTCAGCAGCCTGGCTGCGCTCGGTATCAAGACCGTCATTGACTTAACCGACAATTCGCGTGAGAAAGAGCAGCCTGCGGTTGAAGCCGCCGGAATGCGGTATGTCAACATCCCGCTCGTTGACAAGAGCTACCCAACTGCCGCCCAGGTGGACGCGTTCTTGAAAGTCGTGAACGACCCGGCTACCGGCAAGTTTTACCTACACTGCGCGGGTGGACGGCATCGCACCGGAATCATGGGCGCCGTCTATCGCTTCAACCACGATCATTGGAATTACGACCAGGCCTACGCTGAGATGTTGAAGTTTGACTTCTACACCAGCAACGGTCACGGCAAGCAGAAAGACTTCGTTCAGGACTACTGGCAGCAGTTTCAGGCAAGACAAGCCAACGCCGTTGTTGCTGCGACGATCACTCGCTAACCCCCATTTAGCTGTGACAAGGAAAAGGGCCGCTCAATCGAGCGGCCCTTTTTTGCAGAAGCCCGAGCGTCAGGGAGGGCTTAGATGGTTTGAATTTCAAGCCCTTCCTGACGGTCGGGCTTCTGCCTCGGCCCTTCCTGACGGTCGGGCTTCTGCAAGGCTTAAGTGGACAGCGCCGTCAGTTGACGTATGAAAAAGTTTTGACTGCTGAACGGCTTTTCACCCGGTGCGCGCGGCACGGGCGTGTACGAACCGTCAGGTTGCAACTGGCGAGACTTGACGTTATCGCGCAGGTAAGCAGCCAGCAGCTCGTGCTTGAGATAGCGTTTCAAAACCGGATCGGCAACCGGTGTTACCACTTCAATTCGGTGTCTTAGGTTGCGCGACATCCAGTCGGCACTGCCAATGTAAACTTCCGGGTCGCCGGCATTCTCGAAGTAGAAGACGCGACTATGTTCCAGGAATCTGCCCACGAGAGCGCGCACCGTGATGTTCTCTGACAAGCCTCCCACCCCGGGCCGCAGCATACAGATGCCACGCACAATCAGGTCAACTTTCACGCCCGCCTGCGACGCCTCGTAGAGCTTTTCGATAATTTGCTTATCGGCCAACCGGTTGATTTTCGCCACGATGTGAGCCGGTTTTCCCTCTCGACTATTACTCGTCTCGCGGTCGATGAGCGCAGTCATCTTTTCCAGTAGATTGACGGGCGCCACCAGCAGCTTGCGATATTCCGACTGCCGCGAGCTGCCGGTCAGGTAGTTAAAAAGGTCAGTTGCATCGGCGCCTATTTCATCGTCAGCAGTAAACAAGCCAACGTCCGTGTAGGTGCACGAAGTAGTTGGATTATAGTTACCCGAAGCGATGTGCATGTATCGCTTGAGCGAATCGCCTTCGCGTCGCACCACGAGCGTCAGCTTGCAGTGCGTTTTCAAGCCGAGAATTCCGTAAACCACATGAACTCCCGCTTCCTCGAGTTTCCGCGCCCATTCGATATTGTGTTCTTCGTCAAATCGCGCTTTGAGTTCAATCAGCGCGGTTACCTGTTTACCCTTTTCTGCTGCTCGTATCAGGGCAAGCGGAATTGGCGACTCAGGACCGGTTCGGTAGAGACAAATTTTGATAGCCACTACTTCGGGATCGTCAACCGAGTCGTTGAGGAACCTGGTGACGCCGTCGTAAGAATCGAAGGGATGGTGCAGCAGCATGTCCCTTTCTTTTAAGACATCAAAGATCGAGCGCTTCCGGCTCCACTCCGGCGCGGTCGCACAGAACGGCGCATCTTTCAGATCCGGCCGTTTCAGGTCGTAGAGAAACATGAAGTCCTGGAGATTCAGCGGACCGTCAGTCAGGTAAACATCGTCATCGTCCAGGCCGAGCGACTTCGTCAGGTAAGCGATCATTTCCTGCGGCATGCTGGCAGAGACCTCGAGTCTCACCGGCGTTCCGAAGCGGCGCTGCCGAAGTTCCTGTTGCAGCACGCCGAGCAGGTCCTGGGCTTCGTCTTCGCGGATGTCGATGTCGGCATCACGAGTGACGCGGAAGCGATGACACTCGCCGGTAATCATTCCCGGAAAAAGCGAGTCGCGGTTGGCCTCAATCAATTCTTCGAGCAGGACGAACTTTGATTCCAGTTTTCCCACCGGCACAAAACGCGGCACCAGGGACGGGACCTTGATGCGAACAAACCGGGGCTCGTGTTTGTGGATCGGATCGCCAGGCGACTGGCCCGGAGCGGCTTCGACCATCAAACCCAGGTTTAGGCTGAGCGGCGAAATGTACGGGAATGGGTGACTCTGATCGACAGCCAAAGGCGTCAGGATCGGAAACACCTTTTCCATGAAATAGGCGTCGAGGTCTGCCTGTTCTTCCGGCGTTAACGAATCGTAGTTGACGACATGTATGCCGGCAGCTTCGAGTTGCGGCAGAATGTCTTCGCGCAAACAGGTCGTCTGCTGTTCCAGCATCGGCTCGACGCAGCGGCGGATTTCCTGAAGTTGTTCAATCGGCGTCATACCGTCGGGAGATAACTCAGTGACGTTCTCCTCCAACTCCTCTTTCAAACCCGACACGCGGATCATGAAGAACTCATCCAGATTCGAGGAGAAAATCGAGATGAACTTCAGGCGCTCGAGCAGGGGATTGGATTCGTCGAAGGCTTCTTCCAACACTCGCCGGTGAAACTCCAACAAGCTCAATTCACGATTGAAGAAAAGACGAGTGGCTCCTTCGGCTGTTGGCAGTAACGCCGGCAGCCGAGCCGTCTCTGGTCGCGGCTCAGCGCGTAGCGGGGAGGAAAACTCGGTTTTTAGGGCAGTAGACATTTGTTTTTCCGATCATCGGGAGCGTTTTAGTCAATTGTGGATCAGGGAGACCGCACCTGGAAAGATCACCACGCCCCCAATTTTTAGCAACGACTGTTCCAAACTGATGTTTTTGAGATAGCCAAACAGACAAAGGTTTGCCTGTGCCGCTATCTTCAGCAAATGATGACAAAATAACCAGAGTGTGTACTGATTCAGTCCTTCAGTAAATCCTGAAGTCACTTTGCCGAACGTTCGTTAGCCGTTTGCGCAACCTCTGATAATCGACTCGCATCTGTATTCTGCGACGGTTTTTTAACGTGGAAAAGTTCACCATTTTGCCGTCTATTTAAGCTGGGAACATGTTTGACACTCCGGAAAACCGTGTGATAACCTCCGGATGACTTTAGCTTCATCGAATGAGGCATTTAGGACGTTCAACCCTCGATGTCTCGAAGCTTAAGAACCTCAAGTTTAATACCGCGACGGACCCCTGGTGAGACCGGTCTGCTTTCGCACTTAATAGCAATCTTAGAAGGGACCAATCATTGATGAAACGAAGCTGCCCGACCTTGATAGCGCGCGTGACGTTGTTCGCTACGTTGGCGCTGTCGACTGCTGCTGTTTATGGGCAGATTCCGGACAGTGGTTCGTCTGCTCGCGGGATCCAGACTGAGGTCGAAAAAACCGCTCCGCGAGTTACTCAAATAATCAAGAGAGCTGAAGACTCTTTCAGAAAAGGCAAGCTGAATCTCGAGGCCGGCAAGCGCAGCGAAGCGCGAGACGATTTTGATCAGGCTGTCGATGAGATACTGACCTCAGGCCTCGACGTTAGAGCCAGCCAGCAGCTCAATACCTATTACCTGGAACTGGTAGAACGGATCTATCGCGAGGAGGTTCCGCTTACTGCGCCCGCGCGAAGCGCTAACGTGATCGAGCTGGTGGCCCAGAACAACAACCAGACGCCGGCGCCGCCGGTGGTCCCGCAGCAGATTGGTTTTGTCGATCAGAAGTTTGAGCCGTCTCCGCTCGACGAGCTCAGCAGGCTCGTCTTGAATGCGGATGAGCAAAATGTTTCTCAGGACGACGTGCTCGCTCTGGAACAGGCGAAGCAAAACGTGAATTTCGGTTTCACGATCAATCCCCTAATCCAACAGTACATAAATTACTACCAGGGCCGTGGTCGCAGCACCATGGAATCTGGTCTGCGCCGCTCGGGCCAGTTCATGAAGATGGCGCGCCAGATTTTCAAGGAAGAAGGCGTGCCGGTTGATATCACCTGGTTGGGCCAGGTTGAGAGTGCCTGGAAGCCTAAGGCTATGTCATGGGCCGCAGCTTCGGGTCTGTGGCAGTTTGTTCCCGGCACCGGCCGGCAGTTTGGGTTGCGACAGACAGCCTGGATCGATGAGCGTAATAGCTACGAGCAGGCGACTCGTGCATCAGCCAAATACTTGAAGAGCCTTGCGGCACGTTACAACGGCAATTGGGAATTGGCGATGGCCGCTTACAATACCGGCGCCGGCAACGTCGATCGCGGCATCTCGCGCGCCGGAACCGCAAATTTCTGGGCCATCTATCCCTACATCGCGCAGGAAACGCGCAACTACGTTCCCAACATCCTGGCCACCATCCTGATCGCCAAGAATCCTGAAAAGTACGGCTTCAAGGGCATCAAGCCAGATCCGGCGATGGCTTACGACGTGGTGCAGGTTTCGAATGCGACCAGCTTGCAGCTCGTTGCTGAAGCGACCGATACCAGCGTGGATCATATTCGCGGTTTGAATCCCGAGCTTAGGCGCGACGTCACTCCTCGCGGCGAAGCGTACAACGTTCGCGTGCCCGGCGGTAAAGGAAAGCAATTCTATGCGCTGCTCAAGCGAGTCCCCGCAGACCGTCGCGAGTCAGCGCGCATTATCTCCGTTGCGCCCGGTGAGGATCTGCAGACTGTTGCCAATCGAACTGGCGTGAGTGTGGCCCAGCTACAGGTCATGAACAGTGGCGTCGATTTGAAATCGGCGAACAAACTTGTAGTGCCGAACAGCAACGTTCGCTTAACGCTTTACCGGCGCAAGCCCGGTGCGACTGAAACTCCGGCCGCTGCGTTGACCAAGGTTCGCGCCCGCAAAGGCGACACGATTGCCAGGATAGCCGCCGCGCGAAATCTTGATGCCAACGAAGTCGCTCGCTTAAACGGCGTCACTCCCGAAGTTGAATTACGCGCAGGCCAGGAAGTAAGACTGCCGGCGACGGCCGCCGCTGTTCCGTCGCGACGCCGGTAGTTCACAGCTTGAAATCCCAACGCTCTTGACTCGTTGACACCCACAACGAGAAGTTCTTAATGAGCGCGCTTTCGATATTGTCGTAAGCGCGCTCGTTTCGTATTCACCCCAACTCCGCTTCATAAACGTTCGTTCTCAGAAACGGAGTCTCTTCATGCTCTTTCGCACTCTCTCCGCGGCTGTCTACGGCATCAACGCCGACCTGGTGGACATTGAAGTCGATCTCACTCCGGTTCGCGGCGAAGCGGAGTCGCCGCAGTCGGTGACGATCGTCGGTTTGCCTGACGCGGCGGTGCGCGAATCGCGTGAACGCATCCGCGCCGCCATTACCAATTGCGGGTTCTTCTTTCCCTTTCAACGCATCACCATAAATCTGGCGCCGGCTGACGTGCGCAAAGAAGGCGCCAGTTTCGACTTGCCGATCGCGCTCGGCATCCTCGGCGCGAACGGCGACCTGGCCGAGGAGAATAGTCTCACTCAGATTCTTTGTGTCGGCGAACTGTCGCTTGATGGTCGTGTGCGCCCGATCAAGGGCGCGCTGCCGATCGCGATTCTCGGGCGCGAGGCCGGTATCAAACACGTGATCCTTCCGGACGAGAATGCAAAAGAGGCTGCGGTGGTATCGGGCGTTAACGTCTATCCGGTAGCGGATCTGCGAAGTGCCATTGAACTCGTGGCCGCTTTGCGTTCCCAAAATCCTCCAACGCCGTTAACGATCGACCCGGCGGAAATTCTTCAACGCGCCGCTGTCTACAGTGTCGACTTTCGCGAAGTTCGCGGACAACTGTCGGTGAAGCGCGCGCTCGAAGTTGCCAGTGCCGGCTCTCACAACATCCTGCTGATTGGTCCGCCGGGCTCCGGCAAGACGATGCTCGCCAAACGTCTGCCCACAATTCTGCCGCCGCTTGAATTTGAAGCCGCCCTCGAACTGACCAAGATCCACTCGGTGGCCGGCTTAACCGGTCGCGCCGGACTGGTAACCGAGCGCCCCTTTAGATCGCCACACCATACGATTAGCGACGCGGGATTGATTGGCGGTGGCGCTGTGCCCAGACCCGGCGAAGTTTCCCTGGCGCACCAGGGCGTTTTGTTTCTCGATGAGTTGCCGGAGTTTGATCGCAGTGTATTGGAAGTGTTGCGGCAGCCGCTTGAAGATCAAAAGGTAACTATCAGTCGGGCCGCGATGTCGCTGACTTTCCCAGCCTCCTTCATGCTCGCAGCGGCAATGAATCCCTGTCCTTGTGGATTTTGGAACGATCCCACGCGCGAGTGTCGCTGCACGCCTTTGCAGATACAACGCTACGTCGGTCGTATTTCCGGCCCACTCTTGGATCGCATCGATATCCACATCGACGTGCCCGCTGTTAAGTTTCGCGACCTCAGCGGCGAGACGCCGCCGGCGACTGATGACTCCGGAACGATCCGCCAAAGAGTGATAACCGCACGCAAAAAACAGCGTGACCGTCTGGCTGGCGATCGAATTTTCTCCAACGCCGAAATGACGCCGCGCATGATTCGTGCGTATTGCCGTATCGATGCCGACAGCGAACAGATGCTGGAGCGAGCGATGACGCGGCTGGGCTTGTCAGCACGCGCGTATGACCGTATCCTGAAAGTCAGTCGCACAATTGCAGATCTGGAAGGTTCTGAAGAAATCCGCTCCGCGCATGTAGCCGAAGCGGTGGGCTATCGTTCACTCGATCGCACCTATTGGACTTGAAGTCAGTTATCAGGAAAATGTTGCTGCGGCTGAGGAAATTCAATATCTTTTGGGTCGGATAAGGCAACGACGCGCTGAAAGCGCCGCATCACACCCGCGTTGAGGGCGAACGCGCTTCCCTCGCAGCTTTTGCTGAGGAAACCGCTTCGCCGCTCCTTTGAAAATGCGGAGACGTGACCCGGAGCACAGCAGCGCGAAAACTAGGATTTTCGTCGCCTGACGAATACGAACACGTGACCGCAGCCGAAACCGAGACGCATCAGGAAACGGATTACGCTCTCGCGCAGAAAGCGGCTCAGGGCGACATGGTGGCCTTCGAGGAGCTTTACCAGAGACATAATCGCCGGGTCTATTCGCTTTGCTTGCGCATGACCAGCAACGTTTCGGAGGCCGAAGACCTCGCCCAGGAAGTCTTCATTCAGCTCTTTAGAAAAATAGGAAGTTTTCGTGGCGAGTCCGCCTTTACCACCTGGCTGCACCGTCTAACCGTCAATCAGGTCTTGATGCACTTCCGCAAACGCGGCGTCAAGATGGAGCAGACGACCGACGACGGCGAAACGCCGATACAGATAGTTAAAGGCACCGAGAACCCGAATGCGATGCCGGTAGTGGATCGCATAGCGCTGGATAAAGCGATCGCCCAGTTGCCTCCCGGCTACCGCACGGTCTTTACCCTTCACGATATTGAGGGACACGAACACGAAGAGATCGCCAGGATGCTGGGCTGCTCGGTTGGGACTTCCAAGTCGCAATTGCACAAGGCCCGGATGAAATTGCGCGGCCTGCTGAGGCAACAGAAGGCGAAAGACTAGCTTCCAATAGCACTTGCCGGGTTTCGTCTCCTGAAACCCAATTTGGAAGAAGAACAAGGTGGTCGATTAACTTTTGAACGCAGTCTCCCCTTGATTGCTTGAAAAACCAAAGGCCGCGACTGATCGTGGCGTCACCCGCAAGGTGACCGTGTTAGAGGTTATAAAGACAATGAACTGCGAGAAATGTCAGGACCTGATCAGCGATTTTCTTGACGGCTCCATGAGCCAGCAGGAACAGTCGATGCTCAATGCGCATCTGGAAGAATGTTTGAGTTGTGCGGACGTGCGAAACGATCTGCACTCAATCATTTCGTTTTGCCGCACGCAGCGTGGTGAGTACACCGCGCCTCCGAATGAGAAAGCGTTATGGCAGCGCATTCGGAACATGATTGAATCGGACGCAGCGGCGCCGGCCAAAGCGGCGCCCGCCGAACGCCGCTGGTCCAGTTGGGTTGGACGCAGTTGGGAGCTTTCGCTGCCGCAGCTGGCCGCATCCGTAGCGGCGATAGTGCTGGTGGTGTCGCTCTCGACCGTAGTTGGCCTACGTCGTTATCAAAGTGGTGATGCTCCGAAGTCTGTCGCTACAGACGAGGCGACTTTGAGTTTGGCAGCGGCCGGCTTGCGCGATCGCTTTTCACAACAACAGCAGTTGATCTCTTTTTGGAACCAGCGGATCGAATACAACAAAGCCCGCTGGAGTCCGCAGATGCGTGAAACGTTTGATCGAAATCTACAGGTGATCGATCAAACTGTGAACGACTCGTTCAATAGCCTGAGTCAGAATCCGCATGACGAAGTTTCGCAAGAAATGTTGAATGCCGCGCTCAACGAAAAACTTTCGCTCTTGAAAGAGTTTGCGGAATTGTAAAAGGGAACGCTCCTCAAAGATTAAAGATTCGAGCCACAGGAAACGCGTTGTTGATTAGCCCCACGTTTAAGAAAACCCGAATGTCGTTCGTGCCCACCGTGATTGCCCGGAGTTTTTCCAGGGCGGTCCTGTTTGTGGGCTTATCGTCGCTGGTTGCGCTGGGTGCGAGCAGCGTCGCGGCCCAACACCATCTTTCAAAAAGATATCCGGCGAATAAGGACGTCAGAATCGAACTTAAAAACATCTCGGGCACCATCACAGTGGAGTCTTGGAATCGTGACGAGATAAAGCTGTCCGCCGATATCGAGTCGCCCAAGGCAAACTTATCGCCGCGACAAACTCCCGAAGGTTTGATTGTCGACGTGCTGGGCGATAACCGCGGCCGCGCCGACATCGGAAGCATAAATTTCCGTCTCCAGGTGCCGATCAACTCTTCAGTCGATCTTGAAACCAAACGCGGGAACATCACGGTTACAAATATCCACGGTGGGCTGGTCCGGGCGCATGTTTCGCTCGAGGGGGATATCACGCTAACCGGCATTAGTGCGTCGCAGGTGTTTGCGCAAAATCTCGTAGGCGATGTTTTCTTCGACGGGGAATTTGCGCGCGGCGGCACTTATCAATTTCAGTCAGGCAAGGGAAACATAAATATCCGCATCCCGGCGAACTCGGCATTTAACCTGGTCGCCGCGGCGCCTAATAGAAAGATTACCCTCGGCGAGTTTTGGAATGATAGATTCAAGACCGCGGGCGATGGTCGTAAGGTTTATGGCGACGTCGTTGATGGACGTTCCAAAGTAGTGGTAACAAACTTCCAGGGCAGCATCACCTTTATCCGTCGTTAAGATATTCGTCGCTAAGATTTTTTGCGAAAATTTTCCCACGGGGCGCTCCTAATCGATCGGTTGGAGCGCCCGTTTTGTTTTCGGCAACTCAAAGCAGTTCAGAGTTCAAACTTTAGTTTGTCTTCCCACGAAAGAACGAAAGCTAAAGCCTGAACTCTGAACTGCTTTTCGCCTGCCGCAGAATTATTGAGCGAATGCTAATATCCTTCGGTTCAACTACTGGGACCGCGGGCGTCTCGCCCGCAAGCCGCGTAAGCATCCAATTCGGTTGGAAGGCAACAAATGAATTCTTTGCTCAGTTCACTGGTTCTCATCTGCTCGCTGGCAGTGCCCACGACCAGCACGCAACAAAAGAAAACTTCTGAGGTTAATCGGCCGACGCAGATCACGCGCACTACCAGCCGTCATGAAGTGCGCCGATTTGGTTACGGCGGCACTGTGACCATCGTGGGCGCCCCAAACGGGTCCATCACACTTGAAGCGTGGTCGCGCAATGAAGTTGATATCAGTGCCGAGATTGAACTGCGCGCTGACTCCGAAGCAGACCTGGCCCTCCTGGCCGCTGTTAATAACTTCGTCATCGACGACGACGCGAATCACCTGCAGGTGCTCACCACTGGAACACACGACAAAGCCTTCATGAAATCGGCGAAGAAGTTTCCGAAAACATTGCTGGGGCTACCCTGGAAAATCGATTACCGGATTCGCGTGCCGGCCATTACCGATCTCGAAGTCAACGCGGGCCGCGGGCCAATCACGATTAACGGAGTTGAAGGCAACGTACGCGTTTCCGCCGCTGAAAGCGTCGCTAATCTGAAAACGTCTGGCGGCGTTTTATCGGCGATGGTGGGCGTAGGAAGAGTGAGTTTGGAAGTTCCGGGGCGGAGTTGGGCCAGGGGCAGCGTCGAGGTCCGAGTCGCCGCCGGTGACATCGACGTCGCGATTCCGGCAGGATTCAGCGGCGACTTCGACGCCGAGGTTTTGCGCGCCGGTAAAATTGTGCCCAGCTACGAAGGACTCGAGCCGCGAGAGAAACTGGTCAGCCCTAACAAAATGAGCCTGCGCGCCGGAGCGGGCGGCGCTTCCTTCAATCTTACCGTCGGCGACGGCACGATCGTGATCAGGAAGCGAAGTGAAGAGTGACAACTTGTCCAAAGTCCAAAGTCCAATGTCTAATGTCCGCCGCGGCAAGTTGAACTTTGGACTTTGGACTTTGGACGTTGAACAAACTCTCATGAGCATAAAATCAGACAAGTGGATTCGTAAGATGGCCGCCGAACATCAAATGATCGAGCCATTCGAGCCCGGTCAGGTGAAGGAAGTCGATGGCCGACGCATCGTCTCTTACGGCACCTCGAGCTACGGCTACGACATTCGTTGCGCGGATGAATTCAAACTCTTCACCAACCTCAACAGCACCATCGTCGATCCGAAGGAGTTCGACGAAAACAACTTTGTCGACGTTAAGGGCTCGTCCGTCGTAATTCCGCCAAACAGCTTCGCGCTCGCGCGCACGATTGAATACTTCCGCATCCCGCGCAACGTGCTCACGATCTGCCTGGGCAAAAGCACCTACGCGCGCTGCGGCATTTTGGTAAACGTGACGCCCTTCGAACCCGAGTGGGAAGGCTACGTTACCCTCGAGTTTTCAAACACCACCCCGTTGCCGGCAAAGATCTACGCGAACGAAGGCGTGGCCCAGGTGGTCTTCTTCGAGTCGGACGAAGTCTGCGAAACCTCTTATAAGGACCGCGGCGGCAAATACCAGGGCCAACGCGGCGTCACGCTGCCAAAGTTATGAGTTTCCCTCAAGCCGCACCGCAATCAAACGAAGAACTCGGTATCTTATGTTTTAAGAAATTGCATCCCAGCGCCGTGTTGCCGACGCGCGGTAGTTCACAATCAGCAGGACTGGATCTTTACTCGATCGAAGAGATAACGATTGCACCGAAACAGCGCGCCCTCGTTCCCACGGGGCTGGCGGTGGCCATTCCAGAAGGCTATTACGGACGTATTGCACCGCGATCAGGACTCGCGTTGCGCGCAGGTCTGGATGTCTTATCAGGAGTGATCGACGCGGATTATCGCGGCGAGATTGGGTGCCTGCTTTACAACACCGGTGACGAGACAATCAACCTGCCCGCCCAAAGCAAGATCTGCCAGTTGATTATCGAGAAGATAATCATGCCAACGCCCGCCTGGGCTGACGACATCAGCGAAACTGAACGAGGCAGCGGAGGATTTGGTTCGACTGGGTGAGTTATTGGCTTGCAAATTTTGGCCGCGGATTCACGCGGAAACACGCGGGTAAGAATTGACCACCTAATGCAGTTGAGTCTTATTCAGATCTTATTTGATCCGCGCGAATCCGCGGCTAATTATTCTTCACCGGACCAGCTAATTCGATCTCGATTGGTTGCGGCAGCCGTTCGATGACGAGCACCAAGCCGCGCGGGTTTTCAACCGGCTCGTTCTTGGGCGCTTCAAAGAATATGTAGCCCTGGTGTTGTCGCTGCGATTCACTCAGCGGCGACTTTAGATCGATTGCATAAGCCGCGAACTCCTGTTCAAACTGCTTGCGTGAATTCGGATTGTAGGCGTAGACGTCGTTGGCTTTTAAGATCCGCGCCACCGCCGCTTTCGAAGTCACATACTTCCACTCGCGTCCCGCTTCGTCGTGCAAACGAAAACGCACCTTCTTAGTTTCGATCGACACCCCACTTTCAAAAACAAATTCAAGACGCAACGGCAGGATGTCACTCAGCGGCAGATTTGCTTCGAATAGTTCCTGGCTTTGTTCGTCGGTCATTAGCGGGGCGACGCGAACGGTAACTCCGCCGGCGCTGGCTGTTTTGACGTCGCCGGTCATGGGGGGCAGATCTACCACCGGTTTGACTTTGAATAGCGAGCCGGCACAGGCGGAGGTGAATAGGAGCACGGCTGCACAGAAAATGAACGAAGGGTACGAGCGCGTCATGGTCCCTTAAATTAGCATAGGCGCTTGAAGTAGCACAGACTTGATTACTGGGACCGCGGGCGTCCCGCTCGCCAACGCGCTTTGAGCGCAAAATGTATTAGTCGAGACTTCGTTTTCGCGCTTCGCGCTCATTGCAGGCAAGATGCCTGCGCTCCCAGCGGCACGCGCTCCCAGCTATGCTATCCTTCAAAAATCATGATCAGACCTTTTCGCGGTGTACAACCGCAGATTCCGGAGAGCGCGTACGTCGACGTGAGCGCGCAGGTTATTGGCGATGTGCATCTGGGCGAGCAGGCCTCCGTCTGGTGTAACGCCGTGCTGCGCGGCGACATGTTTTACATACGCATCGGCGATCGCTCCAACATTCAGGACAACTGCGTGGTCCATACGCGAACCGGTTCACATCCCACCATTCTCGAAGACGAAGTAACCGTGGGCCACAGCGTTACCTTGCACGGTTGCTACATCGAACACGGCGCGTTGATTGGTATCGGCTCGATCGTGCTCGACGATGCGCGCGTGGGGGCACAGTGCCTCGTTGCCGCGAGCTCGCTGATTTCGCCGGGCACAGTTATTCCGCCGCGTTCCCTCGTGATGGGCGTGCCCGCGCGGGTTAAGCGACCGCTCACGGAAGAAGAGGTCGAAGGGCTCAATGCGTTCTGGCAGAACTACGTTAACTACATTCCGCATTACCAGAAAGAGAGTGGCGGTTGAGGGCAGCAGTTCAGAGTTCAGCCTTTAGGCTGCGGCCCCTTGCATTTAATCAACAAGCTAAAGCTTGAACTCTGAACTGCCTGTTTGGCATTCTTCGTTGCCTTTAAACTTCTGAGCACGTTTGTTTCAGGTTATGATGCCGGCCGTGATCTTTCACTCCTTCGGATTTCATAATTAGGTGGCTTCATCAAAATCACAGCCCGCGCGCGGCATGCGCGATTTTCTGCCCGCCGATGTCCGGCGCCGTGAATACGTGATCGGCGTTATCAAGGAAGTGTACGAGCGCTACGGGTTCGAGCCGCTGGAAACTCCCGCCGTCGAAAACATCGAAACCTTGATGGGCAAGTATGGTGAAGAAGGGAACCAGCTCATCTTCAAAATACTGAAGCGCGGCGAACACGAAAAAACAGGCGAAGCTGACCTGGCCTTGCGTTACGATCTAACCGTGCCGCTCGCACGCGTCGTTGCCGAGTATCGCGACAAGCTCCCGAAGTTTTTCAAGCGTTACCAAATTCAACCTGTGTGGCGCGCGGACCGTCCGGCACGCGGCAGGTTTCGTGAGTTCTACCAGTGTGACGTGGATATTCTTGGTTCACGATCGATGCTGGTGGAAGCTGAAATTTGCGCGGCAGCGAGCGACGTGCTCACGAGGCTCGGCTTCAACGATTTTGCCGTCAGAATAAATCATCGCCACGCTTTGACTGGAGTTTTGCAAGCGGCCGGCGTGGCAAACGAGAAGCACGATCTGGCTTTGATTGCCCTGGATAAGTTTGACAAGATTGGTCGGTCTGGCGTCGAAAAAGAATTTGCCGAACGGGGAATCGACGCGGCGGCGGGCGTGAGGTTACTCGACTTTTTTGCGGCCCTCGCTGGGCTCGATCATGCTGCTGAAGTCGCGGTTGGCGAAGACGTCTCGCAAAAACGTAGAGCGTTGAATGTGGCGATTATCGGGCGACTGGTCGAGTTTGTCGGCGACAACGAACTAGGCGCGCGCGGCATTGACGAACTTCGCTCGATCCTTAACTTTGCTGAAGCTGAGGGCATTGGTTCACGAATCGAAATCGATCCGAGCCTGGCGCGTGGGCTGTCGTACTACACCGGCGCGATCATGGAAATTAATGTGAAGGATCTACCGGGCAGTCTCGGCGGCGGCGGACGCTACGATAATTTGGTCGGCATGTTTTTGGGCGAAGCCGTGCCAGCCTGCGGTTTTTCGCTCGGCCTGGAACGCATTATTGTCGTGATGACTGAACGCGAGATGTTTCCAAATGCGCTACTGACATCCCCGGCAGACGTCATGATTAGTCTGTGGGATCAAACATCGCGCGCTGATTCGGTTGCGCTGGCCCATGAGCTACGCGAAGCAGCGCTGCGTGTGGACCTCTATCCCGACGCTGACAAGATCGGCAAGCAGTTTAAGTATGCGTCGGCGCGGGAGATTCCGTTCGTAGCCATACTGGGTGACGACGAACGAGCGCGAGGAGAGGTGGCGCTGAAAGATATGCGATCAGGTGAACAGCGAAGCGTGAAGCGCGAGAGCGTGGCGGAAGAAATCAGAAAGAAATTGTAGGCGCGACCTATGTGTCCGCCCCCTGGCGGCGTAACATTCAAGAGGACGGATACATCGGTCGCCCCTACAAGAAACAGGGACACATAAGTCCGCCCCTACAAACATGGACGAAACACTAGGCACACATTACCTCGAAGATTCGATCGCGAGTCTGCGCGCGTACAAGAAGCTCGCGGAGAAGGCGCTGGACCAACTAAACGACGACGAGTTTTTCGTTACGCTTGATGAAGAAGGCAACAGTGTCGCCGTCATCATGAAGCACATGGCGGGAAACATGCTGTCGCGCTGGACGGATTTTTTGACGACTGACGGTGAGAAGCCCAATCGCAATCGCGATATGGAGTTTGTCATCGACCCTAAGTCCAGCAGGGACGATCTAATCGACTTCTGGCAACGCGGTTGGCAATGCGTCTTCGCTGCGCTCGAGCCTTTAACTGCCGCCGACCTCGGCAGGAAAGTCATGATCCGCGGTGAAGAGCACACGGTTATTCAAGCTATCAACCGGCAACTGATGCACTACGCGAATCACATCGGCCAGATCGTATTTTTGGCGAAACACTTTCGCTCGGCTGAGTGGAAGTCGTTGAGCATACCGCGCAACCGGTCGGCTGAATTCAATGCGTACTTGTCGGAAAAGCCTGCTGGGGTGGAACAGAAGAGACAACTGGAGTCAGGGTTGGAATTTTCGGAGAAGTTGAACTCGCAAGATCGGTAGCAAAGGTTTCCTCTGTGTCACCTTTGTGTACTTTGTGTCTTTGTGGTGAATCTAGTTCAAAATCCACCACAGAGACACAGGAGGTCACAAAGGATGCACAGAGATAAGAACATGAGCATCGGAATCAAAAAACTAAATCATGTGAACGTGACTGTTCCGTCAGCGCTCGAAGCGGCGGCGAAAGATTTCTATGGCGTGCTGCTCGGTCTCCCGCAAATTCCGAAGCCGGCCGGGTCGAGACAAAAAATCGGCGCCTGGTATGAGCTGGACGGCGCGCAGATTCATCTGTCGCTTGAGGACGGAGTTAACAACGAAGCGAGCGACCGTCACGTTTGTTATCAAGTCGAAGACATCGAGGTCGCACAGCGCACATTCCGCGACGCGGGCATCGAACTGATTCCTGATTCACGCCCGGTCGCCGGCCAGACGCGCTTCTTCGTGCGCGATCCCGGCGGCAACCTGCTGGAGATAACGCAGACGAAGGAATAACCGCCAAGACGCCAAGATCGCCAAGCCAGTCAGAGAAGAACTCACAAGTCAGCTTATCTGCAATTCTTTCTCTCTTGGCGCTCTTGGCGTCTTGGCGGTTAATATTCAAAACATGCTGGACAATCTTGGAGAATTGCAACGAACCCACTCGTGCGGCGCCTTGCGTCCGGACGACGTGGGCAAGAGTGTGACCTTGATGGGCTGGGTCGCGAAGCGTCGTGACTTCGGCGAGCTTACTTTCATCGATCTGCGCGATCGCGACGGCGTTACCCAGGTGGTCCTTAATTCCGAAGACGCTCCGGGCGCGCACGCGAAAGCCAAGGAAGTTCGCGGCGAATACGTAATCGCCGTCACCGGTGAGGTGACGTTGCGCGAAGAGAGTCAACGCAATCCCAAACTTGCCACGGGCGCTATCGAAGTACACGCGCGCGATTTACTTCTGCTCAACGATGCGCGCACGCTTCCGTTTCAACTCGAAACCGTGACCAGCGACGCGCTCGCCAGCGAAGACCTGCGTTTGAAGTATCGCTATCTGGATTTGCGCCGGCCGCAGCTACAGGCAAACCTGCGCCTGCGTCATCGCGTGCTGCGCGAGATCCGGCGCTATATGGATGAGCAGGGCTTCACCGAAATTGAAACGCCGATTTTGATCAAGTCGACGCCGGAGGGCGCGCGGGACTATATCGTGCCTTCGCGCGTGCAACCGGGAAAGTTTTTTGCGCTGCCACAATCGCCGCAGTTGTTCAAGCAGTTATGCATGATTGCCGGTCTGGACAAATATTTTCAGATCGCGCGTTGCTTTCGCGACGAGGACTTGCGCGCTGATCGGCAGCCGGAGTTTACGCAGCTCGATTTGGAGATGAGTTTCGCGACGTTGGATCAGGTTTACTCGGTCACCGAGGGACTGTTTGCGCGCGTCTTCAAGCTCATCGATGTCGAGCTGCCGTTGCCATTTCCTCGGTTTACTTATGCGGAGGCAATCAGGCGTTGGGGCTCGGACAAGCCCGACCTGCGAATCGAAGGGATGGAATTGCAGGACCTTTCGCCGGTTCTGGCCGGCACCGAGTTTGCGCCTTACGCCGCGGCGCTGGCGGCGGCTGGCGAGATCAAAGGAATGGTCGTGCGCAATGGCGCCGGACTTTCGCGCAAGGTTCTGGATGACTTGCAGGAATTTGCGAAACGCTACGGCGCTGCCGGGCTCGCCTGGATTAAACTTGGAGACGAAATAACTTCCTCGTTGCTGAAAGCGCTGGGCGAGGCGACTGTGAACGGGCTCGCGTCGGCAGCCGGAGCGCAAAAAGGCGACGCGGTGTTGATTGTCGCCGGCAAAGCGAAGACCGTGGCGGCGAGTCTGGGCGCGCTGCGAAACGAGATCGCGCGACGCGAAAAGTTAATACCCGCGAACGTTTATGCGCCGCTTTGGGTGACCGAGTTTCCGATGTTCGAATATCACGAGGACGATGATCGCTACTACGCGATGCATCATCCCTTCACGTCGCCGTTGGATGAAGATTTGCCGTTGCTCGAGCGCGCAGTTGAAGCAGGGGAGACGGCGCTGCTCGGAAAGCTGCGAACCAAAGCTTACGACCCGGTGATCAATGGAGTGGAAATGGCCAGCGGCTCGATTCGTATTCATCGGCGCGACGTGCAGCGGTTGGTGTTCAAAGCTTTGGGAATGACGACGGAAGAGGCACGCTCGCGTTTCGGATTCTTTCTGGATGCGCTGGAGTTTGGCACTCCGCCGCACGGCGGCATTGCTCCGGGCATCGAGCGACTGTTGATGGTGCTGGTGCCGACCGAAAACATTCGCGACGTGATGGCGTTTCCGAAAACGGCGTCAGCAACTGATCTGATGATCGATGCACCCGGTGAGGTCGATCTGAAGCAGCTGGAAGAATTGCATTTGAAGATTGTCGACAAACAATGAAGCATCTCTTTGTGCTGCCTTTGCGATCTCTTTGTCTGTGTTGGGCATTTTGAATTAGATTCACCACAGAGGCACAAAGAACACAAAGGTCGCACAGAGGAAATCGGCGAATCCTCCAGCAACCAATGATCACGCTCCGAAGTTCACATCGCGATCGGATGTTGGCCTACGCGCGCCAGGCCGATCCGGCGGAGTGTTGCGGTTTGATCGGCGGATCAACAGACGGTCAGGCCAGGAGTATCTATTCCCTCCGAAACGTCGCTCCCAACACGAACGTTGCTTACGAAGCGGCGCCTGAAGATCTGTTCTCGGCGCAGCGGCAGATGCGCGAGCGTGGCGAAGAGCTGATTGCGATTTATCATTCTCACCCAAGATCTGAACCAAAGCCTTCGGAAACAGACGCACGCCTGGCTTATTATCCCCAGGCCGTCTACTTCATCATCAGCCTCGCTGGTCCAGAACCGGTGATGCGGGCTTTTCGGATTTTTGAGCGCGAGCAGCGTTGGCACGAGGTTGAGTATGCTATTGCGGACGAGTAAGATTGAACCATTCAGCGAAACGAATCGTAGGAGCTGTTGATGGAGCCCAAGAAGAGCAAATACGATACGAACCCACTCGATCCGGACTACGTTAAGCAGACTGAAGAGATTTGGAGCGAGAGTGGTCCACATACTGAAGAAGTGAGGGGAGCGACTCGCGAAGTCGGGTCTTCAGCCAACGAAGACGCACGCCGCAACGTTTATTCGGAAGCCCCCACGCGGCGTTACGACAATCTGGCGGATTCCCCGTACCCTTCCGTTTTCGTGCCTCCGACCTATTCGCAGCCGGCGCCTTATCAGCCAGCGCCCGTCGCCTTTGCCCACCCAGATCAAAGACCAACAAGCCGAACGGTTGCCGGCATCGGCTTACCCGAAAAGTGGGCGATGATTCTTCCTTACGCGCCGTTCTACATCGGTGTGGTGGTGGCTTTGTTAGAGTTGTTTCTGGTGCCGCGGAAAGAACCGCGAGTGCGTTTTCATGCGTCACAGGGTTTGGCGCTGCACGTTGGCATAGTGATCATTCAGACGTTGTTCAGTGTAGTTGGCTTGATTACTAATAGCTCGGTTGGCGGTTCGCTCTTCGGCCTGGCTGCAACAATTTTTCTTATTGTCTCGATGGTCCGGGTGTGGAAGGGGCGGCCTCATCTCATCGCGCCTATTACGGAATTTTCGCGCTGGTTTAATGAACACATCGAGCCACGCACGAAGTCGTAATCAAGTTAGCCGCAGCGACACAGAGACGCAGAGATATTTGACCGGTCACGATTCCAGCAGTCTTCCATTTCGTTTATTGGTTTCCTCTGCGTCTCTGAGTCTCTGTGGCAAACTCAGTCTGGCTGGCACTAACCTTGCTACGTTCCAGCGCGGAGGTTTGCCATAGCCGCGTTGCAGAAGGTTCGAACTGAAATCGTCCTGAAAGACGGGCGCAATGTTGCGTTTTGGTTCAGCTTCGCCGTGCGGTTCGCAATAGTTAGGCAACAGAGAAACGGCAAACGCAGCTCTGCGGTAGCTCATCAAACGCGAACCAGCGCAGTCGCACTCTTCCCTAAACCGCGTGCAAACGGTGATACCCTGGAATTCACAGAAGACGAGTCAAGCGGCTAGAATTTAAGGCAGCTCCCCTGGCGTTGCTGAATTCCGCAAGAATGGCTCGAAGCGTAATACGGAGGAGAGAGATGATTAGAAAAAGTTCAATTAAAACAAGGCAACTGATGGCGTGGTTCATGGTGTTCGCGGTTTTTGCGATGCCCGTTTCAGTCTGGTCGCAGACGCAAATCAAGTATCACAGCAATAAATATAAGCCCGCTGACGATGTGAAAGCTGGCCGGCAAGCGGCCAATGAAGTCGAGCAGCAGATGCCGATTCTGAACGACGCCGAGGCCACCAGTTATGTCTCGCGCGTGGGCCAAAGATTAGTAAACGCCATCCCCTCGGAGTTCCAACATCCCGAGTTTCAGTACTACTTCAAGATCGTGAACGCGCGCGACATTAATGCGTTTGCGCTTCCCGGTGGGCCAATGTACGTGAACCGCGGCATGATCCAGGCGGCGCGCAACGAAGGCGAGATGGCGGGAGTTATGGCCCACGAGCTGAGCCACGTCGCGCTGCGACACGGCACGGCCCAGGCTTCGAAGGCGCAGAAGTATGGATTGCTCGCGGGAATTCTGGGAATCGGCGGACAGATCATCGGTGGACCAGCAGGAGCGGCCGCGCAGATTGCCGGGCAGGGCGTGGGCGTTTATTTCCTGAAGTTCAGCCGCGAGTATGAAACTGAAGCCGACATTCTCGGTGCACAGATCATGGCGCGCGCCGGCTACGACCCTCGCGATCTGGCCAACATGTTTCAGACGATTGAACGCCAAAGCGGCGGCGGAGGCGGCGGCTTTTTGAGTGACCACCCGAGTCCGGCAAATCGCTACGCGCGCATCAACCAGGAGGCGCAGTATCTAACGATTAACGATCGTGTTCGTGATACGGGTGACTTCGCAAGAATTCAGGAGAGGCTGCGACGGATGGGCAACGCGCCGACGATGGCGGAAATCGCGCGCAGCGGTAATCGTTATCCGACCGGAGAAAACACCGGAAACTATCCGAACAATCCGCCAAGCGGACGCGTCAGTTATCCATCGACGCGCTATCAAAGCTACAACACGCTGGGCGGCCTCGCTCGAGTAAGCGTGCCAGGCAATTGGCGCGAACTGGGCAGCGGCAACTCGGTTTGGTTTTCACCTGAAGGCGCCTACGGCCAGTATCAGAACCAGGTTGTTTACACGCACGGAGTAAATCTGGGCGTCGCAGATACGCAGAGTCGGAACCTGCAGCAGGCGACGACTGAGTTCTTGAATAGTCTGGGCTCGGGCAATGGAAACTTGCGACAGCGCACCGGGCTACAGCGCACGACGATCGCCGGACGGACTGGATTGACTACCAGCCTCGATAACACCAACGAGGCAACCGGTCAGGCGGAAGTGGTGACGGTGGTAACGACGCAATTGCGCAACGGACAATTGTTCTACCTGATTGCCGTAGCGCCGACTAACGACTTGCGCAGTTATCAGTCAGCGTTCAGCAATGTCTTGCGCACGCTGCAACTGGCTGACTAACGCAAGCGATCATGTCTGACTGCAAAGGGCCCGCTTCCGAGCGGGCCTTTTTTCTAGACTTGTTAGTGTGCTTTGGGAATTGTTAGTGTTATTTCGTGATTATTATTGGGCCTTTTGTAGAAGTTATCGACGAAAAGCTAACCACTAAATCACACGAAATCAGAACCACGAATTACTATTCGCTGTTCTTCGCTTCCTGCCACAGCGTTTCCATCTCATCAAGCGTCGTCGCCTCGAAGCCCTGTCCGCGCTCCTGAAGTTTTTGTTCGATGAACCCAAATCGTCGGCGAAACTTTCGATTAGTTAACTTGAGTGCAGCTTCCGGTTCCACCTGCAAATGTCGCGCGATATTCGTGAGCGCAAAAAGCAAATCGCCAAGCTCTTCTCTAACGCGCGTGTGATCGGCTTCGGTGTTTGAGGATGAGTGCGTTTGAATGGCGGCACGAAGCTCGGCGATCTCTTCGTCGAGTTTCGCGAAGATGTCATCCAGTTTTTCCCAATCGAAACCGACCCGAGCGGCTTTGGTCGAAAGCTGATGCGCTTCCATTAGCGCCGGTGCCTTTGCGGAAACGCCGTCGAGCAGCGACTCACTTCGTTCAGACTTGCCGGCCGCGCGTCGCTCCTCCTGTTTCATCGCTTCCCAGTTGCGCAATACTGTCGCAGTGTCAGCCGCGTCGGTGTCGGCGAAGACGTGCGGATGGCGGCGCACCATCTTGTCGTGGATCGCCGTGGTAACGTCCGCGATCGAAAAGTCACCTTGTTCATTTGCCACCTGGGCGTAGAAAACGATTTGGAAAAGGAGATCGCCGAGCTCGTCGCGTAGCTCGTTTGGGTTGCCTTCGCGCGCCTCCTCGACGGCCTCGAATGCTTCGTAGGCTTCTTCCAATAACATTGGCGCCAGGGTGGCGTACGTTTGTTCGCGGTCCCACGGGCACCCATCGGGTGAACGCAGCCGCTGCATCAGTTCAACGAGATCCTTGAAGGTTGCGGGCATAGGAAAAGTTTCAAGTTCCAAGTTTCAGGTTTCAAGTTTGTTTGGGGCCACTTGAGTTTAGATTACACAACAAAATCCGAACTTGAAACTTGAAACCTGAAACTTGAAACTCGAAACTTGGAACTCGGAACTCGAAACTTATCGCCGAGGGTGCTACCATCGTTTGCATCACACATTTCTAAGTTAATCGTCTTCACGTCCACGTGAGGGAATAGGCAGGGGAAATGAACGAGGAACAAACCAGCTATAAAGTCACTGACCGGCGGCTCTTCAACGCCGACGGCACACCGCGCGAGGTGCCGGAAGATGAGAGGCCTGAACCGGCAGCAGCAAAGGTCGAAACAGCAACCGCTGCCGCTGCTGAAAGCTCAACCCCAGCAGGCACGGCCGCTGAAGTCAACGAAGCCAGGGTCCCCGAAGAAGCGCCGACTCCTGAGTCGAGCAAAGAGACAGGCGGCGGGATGAACGAATCTGCCGAAGATGTTGAACTCCCGGGCGCCGAAGACCCGGCGAGTTTTGCCAGCTTCATGATGTCGATTGCTTCCAATGCCGCGTCTTCTTTGGGAATGATGGAGCATCCGGTAACCGGCAAACGCGAAGTTGATCTGGAATTGGGCAAGCATTGGATCGATGTCCTCGGCATGCTGCAAAAAAAGACGCGCGGAAATTTGCTGCCGCAGGAAAACCAAATCCTTGAAGGACTGCTCGCCGATCTCAGGATGCAATACGTTTCTCTAACCAATGCCACACCCAAGGCTCGCTCGTTTTCCAGTCGCGATATCACCGGCGGTTGACGCACGTCCAACGTTCTAATGTCCAAAGTCCAAGGTCCGGACGTTGGACCTTGAACGTTGGACCCTGGACTTCATCATGAAGCTTACGTTTCTGGGTACCGGAACATCGACTGGTGTTCCCTCGATCGCCTGCGACTGCGAAACCTGTATCTCCGAAGATCCGCGTGACAAACGTTTACGAGTTTCAATCCTCATCGAACACGCGGGCCAGTCAGTTCTCGTCGATACTTCGTCCGACTTCAGGCAGCAGGCTTTGCGCTACGGCTTGAAGCGTCTGGATGCAGTCTTAATCACGCACTGCCATGCGGACCACATATTCGGACTTGACGATATTCGCCCCTTGAATTTTCGCTACGGCGCCCTTGGCCTTTACGCCAATGAACGCGCCTGGGTCGACATCTATCGCATCTTCAAATACATCTTCGAGCCTTCGCATTTCGGTGGCGGGCTGCCTCAGGTGATTCCCCACACAGTCGAACCGGGCGCTACTTTCTGCCTCGCGGAAGACTTGATGGTGACGCCGCTCGTGGTGATCCATGGGCGTCTGCCGGTGATGGCCTACCGTTTTAACAACTTCGCATACGCCACTGACCTGAGCGAGATTCCCGAGCAGACGTTGGAGCTGATGCGCGAGCTTGACGTGCTGGTGCTCGATTGTCTGCGCATCAAAGAACACCCGACGCATCTTTGGCTGGATAAAGCGCTGGAGTACATCGAAAAGATCAAACCGCGGCGAGCGTACCTAACGCACATTGCCCACGACATCAAGCACGAACGCGACTCGGCACGGCTGCCGGAGAATGTGCAATGGGCGTATGACGGACTAATAGTTGAAGGGTGAAAACGTCCAATGTCCAACGTCCAATGTCCAACGTCCGGACATTGGACATGGACATTGGACATTGGACTGATTGATGCGCTTATTCCACGGAACTGACAACGCCGAAATTCAGCGGCCGACGGTCTTAACGCTTGGCGTGTTCGATGGCCTGCATCTGGGCCACCAGTTGATCATGCGAACGGTGGTTGAGCGTGCCGCTGCAACCGGCGCCGTGCCTACAGTGATCACTTTTGATCCTCATCCGCGCGCCGTGTTGCATCCCGAGTCTGCCCCACCGTTGCTGCAAACGCTCGATCAAAAAGTTGAGGGGTTTGGAGTTCTCGGCATCGAGCAAACGATCGTCATCCATTTTGACGAAGCCTTCTCGCAGATTCGCGCGGAAGAATTCTTGCGCGACGTAGCCAGGGACCGTTTGCATGCGACCGAAGTTTATCTTGGTTGCGGCTTTGCTTTTGGACACAACCGAGAAGGGAACATCGAACTGCTCCGGCGCGTTGGCGATGAGCTTGGATTCGTCGCCGATGAAGTGCCGGAAGTGCGACTGCGAAACCAGCGCGTCAGTTCGAGCAGGATCCGGTCACTCCTATCCGAAGGCAAGGTGAACCTGGCGCGCCGGCTGCTCGGTCGTCCATATGGCGTCGAGGGTCGAGTTGAACGCGGCGCTGAACGCGGCGCAACTCTCGGTTTCCCGACAGCCAACTTGCGCCCGCGCAATCGCGTCATACCCCGCAATGGCGTTTATGTCACCGGGACCTTGATCGACGGTGGGTGGCGCCGGAGCGTAACGAATGTGGGCCTCAGGCCCACTTTTACTGATGATACGGAACCTTCAGTAGAGACTTTCGTACTCAACTGGGCGGGCGATCTTTACGGCGACGTGGTGCGGGTTCGCTTCCTTCATCGTTTGCGCGACGAGCGAAAGTTTGCTTCGATAGGTGAGCTAAAGGCGCAGATCGAGACCGACGTTAAGCGCGCGCAAAGTTATTTTAAACGGTCGGGCGCGCGACACACGCTCTCGGTGGTTTGAAAGTGACAAATAACAGAACCGGGAGCCGTAGCGACCGGCTCACAGCTCAACGGTTATTAAAATCAGCAGTAAGAAAAGCATGACTCAGTCACAGGCATTGGTTCACAGCTCGTCTTCGCCGGCAAAGAACGGCGATGCTCTTGCCGCGCTGCCGGCGAAGGTTTCACCCGCAGCGGAGAAAGGTCAGCCTCCGTTAACCGACGAACTGGTGGCGCAGATTCTTCACGGTCGCGGCCTTCGCGGCTGGCTGCGTCTGGAGCGCGTTGCCCGCGTGCTCGGACTCTTTACCCTCTACCTCTATCTTGACACTTACGACGTGCGCGCAGACTTCAACCGGCGCATGGCTGAACACCGGCGTGATGATGCGAAGTCAAAAGGTTGGCTGGTGCGCGCGAAAGCAGGCTGGCGCAACTTCATTTTCCTAGCCGGCGACAAGTTGATTCGGGCGCTTCGCTTTGTAGTCTTTCGCGGTGATGAAGGTTCGAGCAACAAGACTGTGCGTCTCGAAAAGCAAGCCCGCTGGTTGAGCCAAAGTCTAATCGAGCTGGGTCCGACGTTCATAAAAATCGGACAGGCGCTCGGCACGCGCGCCGATCTCCTGCCGCTGTCTTACGTGAAAGAGTTGTCGATGCTTCAGGACCAGGTGCCGGCGTTCTCAACCGCCGAGGCCTTCGCCAGAATTGAGTCGGAGCTCGGAAAGCCACTTTCGGAATGTTTCGCGGAGATTGATAACGAGCTGGTAGCTTCCGCTTCACTGGGCCAGGTCTACCGCGCGCGCCTGGCAAGCGGTGAAGAAGTGGCGGTGAAAGTTCAGCGGCCGGATCTTGAACAAATAATTTCTTTCGACGTTGCCATTCTGTACAAGATCGTCAAGCTGGTGAATCGTTTCTTTCCCAAAGCCAACGAAAATGCGGACTGGGAAGGAATGCTGCGCGAGTTTTACCTCACCGTTTTTGAAGAGATGGACTACGTTAAGGAAGGGCGCAACGCCGATCGCTTCCGTTATAACTTCCGCACCTGGCAAGTCATACGCGTCCCTAAAATTTACTGGTCACACAGCCGTTCGCGCGTGTTGACGATGCAGTTTATTCGCGGCAGTAAGGTTACTGATCTTGGCGAGCTGCGCGCGCGGCGTATTTCTCCGGTCAAAGTTAATCGCCTGCTGGTGCGCACGTATCTGAAGCAATTGCTGGAGGACGGTTTCTTCCACGCTGACCCGCATCCTGGAAATCTGCTGGTGATGGATTCCGGTCACCTGGCCTTTTTCGATTTTGGCATGGTCGGCCGCATCACTCCGAAACTGCAGTCGCAGATGATCGATGCCTTCTTTCACGTAGTTGCGCGCGACGTGCAGGGGCTGGGCCACGACATTATTAATTTGAACTTCCTGAAGCCGGGAGTCGATCCGGAGACAGTTCGTCCGGTGGTTGAGCGGCTCTTCAAAGTTTATTTGAACCTCAAACTCGGGGAAGTGAAGTTCAAGGAATTGACCTACGATCTGGCGGAAGTGATGTATGAATATCCGTTTCGCTTGCCGGCAAACTTCACTTACATCATGCGCGCGCTGATGACGCTGGAAGGCATCGGCATTGTGACGGATCCGGAATTCAGCTTCTTCGAAACGGCGAAACCTTACGCGAAGGAATTTATGCTGCGACGCGAAGGCAAAGCGTTTCGGCAACTCATCTTCGACAAGATTACCGGCCGCCAGGAAAACGGCAACGGCAGCATTGAGTGGTTGCGCGTTTGGAAGCTTACGAAGATGGCCGCGCAGATGTATCTAGATGGGTGACCAACATGGTGAAGCCACTCTATGTCTCCAGAAGAATGAGTATCTTGTCGTCTCCCCGGTTCAGAGCAGAGGCTGGTAACCTTCCTGATAAAAGTGAGGATCATTTGTTAGTACCTCGGTAAGACCGCGATCCCGCATTACATTCATCGAAATGCAATCAGTCAAGCTATATCCTTTGTCAGGACGATCTTCATATAATTTCATGCCTGTCAGGAACGACTCGTCAGTCTGAGGTATTACTTCGACGTCCTCGCGTTCAAACAGACGGTGCACAACGCGCGCGACTTTTAGTCGAGCATGCGTACCCAGGGAGCAGAAATAATTCAGAGCCTCAACTAACACCTCTTCGGTTGTTATCAGACGTACACCAATAAGTTGGCTCTCGATTTCCAGTGCTCTTTGATGCCACTGGTCCAGCGGATTGATTGACGCGACGAGATAGTGCGTGTCAATGAAGACGGCCTTCATTTCTTCGGAGTCCCATAGAGGTAGTGGTCGAGATTCGCTGATCCGTCACGGGGTAACTCTTCCCACTCTTCAATAGGGACATCTTTGACAATCTCTCTGATCTCCTGCCAAAGCGTGCTGCCCGGTTGCGAGTTCCTCAACTTTTCAACGAACTGCAGTACCTCTTGCTGTTGCTCCGGCGGCAGATTCTTGATCTTGGCAAAGATGGTCTCAACAACTTCAGCTGACATCAATGCTTTTCTCCTTGAAACGTTTTACTGCCTTTGATTTCGTACGAGTCGGAGCTTGGAGTGCTCCTTAGGCTCTCATGCTACTGCGGCCATAGGCGTGAAACAAGCCGCTACTTACCTGGCGCCTTCTCTCCATTCGTCGCCGGCAGATTCATCTGATTCCGGAACAGGTTCAGCAGCAACAGCGTTCCAATACCCCCACCGCCATCGCTGCCCGCGCCGCCGCCGCCGGAGGCCATGATGTCCGGCGTAATGCGCACGCCCTTTTCGCCGATTACTTTCAGCACTTCAACGAGGGCCACGCCCTGAGCGCCGAGGGCGTTGACCTGTTCGTGATAGGCGACGCCCTGCGCCTCGCCCATCAACCGCACCTTCTCCGCCTCCGCTCGGCCGGTCTGTTGGATGTAGTGCGCTTCACCTTCGCCCTCCGCCTTGCGCTGTTCGGCGCGCTTACCCGCGATCTCGACGCCGACCGTCGCGCCCATTAAATCCTTCTGGTTGTCAGCCTGCGACTTAGTGCGCTCCAGCTGAATGCGCTTCTCCTCCGCTTCGCGTTGCGCGTTGTACATGTTCTGCCGCTGCTCGGCGAGAATCTTTTCTGTTTGCGTTTTCATCAACTCTTCCGGCAGATGGATGTGGCAAATAAGCACGTTCACGACGTCCACGTGGTACTTCAAAAGATGCGCGCGCACGCGAGCCTCCGCGCGTTCCTGTTCCTCGTGCCGATTTTGCAAGTAGGCCATGGCCGAAGACTCGGAAGCCTGGTTGCGAAAGATTGAATCGATTAGCGGGTGCATCACGTTTTGGATCAAACGATCGATGCCGCCGATCTTCGCAACCATGAACGGCGCGTCTTCCGGCTTAACCCGGAAAACCACGCGCACTTCCAACTGCATCGTGAAGCCATCTTTTGAAATCACTTCGAACGGGTTGAAGGTATTGACTACCTCTCCCGACGTCCATTCAACAGTTTGGTTGGTGGTCGGAATAATTATCGGCGTGATGGCCAGCGTGTTGACGTAGTAACGGCCTGGACCAACCACAGTTTCCTGAATACCGCGATAACCTTCCGGAACCACATACGCCTCATGAGCGCCTTCATCGAGCCGTCGGTCCGCCGGATCACCAGTCATCAGTTCCACCTTGATCTCGGCGGCAGTGCGTCCATCGTCAATCTTGTCGAGCACGGCTGCCGATTGCTCGGCTTGCTCTTTCTCTTCGCGCTCCATACGCGCGCGCACCTTCGCCGCCATCTCACGGCGAATCTCGTCTGAAGGGTCCTTGCCAGTGTTGGAGACGATCACGGCGACCTCACCCGGCTGAATCTCCTTCGCCGATTCTGGAATTACTTTGAAAAGCAGCGGGTTGATGTAGTAAGTGCCCGGCAGCAAAATGTCTTTCTGTGGCCCACGCTGGCCTTTGCCGTTGATGAACTCGTGTCCATCCTGAAAATTGTCGTGACCGGCAACCGATTCAGCCACGTAGTCGCCCGGGTTCAACGGGGAACCATCCAACGCTTCAACGAGACCGATCTGGTTTTCGTTGATCACAGTGGCGTCGTATAGCCTGACATTAAACAGTCCGGGCTTGGCTTCGGTGCCGCCTTCGAGTGGCGACGACTGCGTCAGAATGCGGTAAGTGCCAGGCGTGAGAATGTCGACCTGCGGCCCTCGCTGCCCGCCGGCGGAAACAAACAACTCGGCGTTCTGGAAACTGATGTGACCATCGACGGCCCGCGCAAGCAGCCGGCCGGCGTCCAGTGAAGCGCCGTCAGCTGCGGTAATCACGCCTACTTTGCCCTGCGGGATCACAGTCGTCTTGGCCACGGAAACGCGAAACAGATAAGGATGGATGGGCCAGAGGCCGGGCGGCAAAGTCCTGAGCTGGATACCCTTCACACCGCCCTGTTTGATGAAGGCAATCGGATCCTGAAAATTGTTGTGCGCATTTTGCGCGCGGTCGAGCGCGAAGATTCTTCCCGGCGGCATCGGCTCGCCGTCAATGGCTTCGACAATACCCAACTCGTCCGCGCCAATTTCAATCAAAGGGACTTTGCGTACAACTTTCTCAAACGGAAATCTAATCAGGTGGAGACCAGGCTTCAGCACATCCGCCTGAATGCCGACCTCGCCTTCCGTCGCCACCACTCGCCCCGGCGGCATCTTGGCGCCGAGGTAACGTCTTTCCTTGATGGCAATTTCGCGTGCGCCGACGTTGACCATGATGCGCTTAAGAATAATTAGCAGCACGATCAATAACGCAAAGGCGATGAGCAGGATGGGAAGCCACGCGGCTATGTCGAAGTTATCCATTTGTTGACCTACCTTTCAAAACGTCCTGATCTGTTTTGAGTGACTTTGCATGAAGCACACCAATCAGATCACTATTCAAAATTTAGTTAACGCGCATAGCGCTTTCCAATTCGCGACGCGCGTTTGCGAGAGTTCGTTTCAAGACGAAACCCTCGCCGGAATTTCTAGTCTGCGCCGATAGCACCCAAAATTCACCAACAAACAAGGCTTTCAATTCCGCCGCTGAAACATTCGGCAATAATCCCTGTTGCCAAAGTTGCAGAGCGGTCTCAACGGTGTCGCGATAGAGACCGGCATCGTCCGCCAGCGCGGTAATGTGGAAAGTTGTGGCGGTTGAACTGCGATCGGGTGAGTTTCTCCAAGTTGTAATTACTGCTTCCGCGAGTTTTCTATTCAGCGGCAGTTCGTTGCGCGTGATGTAGGAAACCAGAGACAAAAGTGCCGCATTACTATCAACAGTGGCTGTGAACTGATCCAGTAGCTCGTTATAGAAACCCGGATCGCGAAAAGCAAAGGCTTCGTCCAGCGCACTCTTGTCGCCCGATTTGGCGCGTTCGCGCAAGGAGATGCGCGCCGATTCGCGTTCGCTCTGAGCAGCGGGCAACGCAGCAGGCTCGATGCCATTTTCGTCACTAAACAACCCGCGCAGTGATTGCAGCGGCGGTAGCAAGTTTTGCTCAGAGCGGTGCGCGCGCGGAGCCCAAAAATAAAGGACTAGAGCCAGGAGTCCAACGATGAAAACTGCGGTGAAAAGAAGTGCGACCATTTAGGTCCGGCGGGGTTTCATAACAAATGTCGCCGCCTGCCGTGTGATTCATTATACGCTTCTGGGGCAGGGAAGGTTCAAAAATCGGGAGGAGATACGTGTTGGAGAACCGGGAGCGGTAGCGACCGGGTCCTTCACTCAACTTACGATGGTCGATTTAGCAGAAGGAAATTCACCCCACTAAACGTTCAGTGCCAGCATCCGGTCGCTACCGCTCCCAGTTCTGCATTAAGGCTGTTGGAAGCCCTTACCAAAACGTTAATGCGCGATGGCATTGAACAGCAGCGGGTAAGTGGCCAGTGACTGGCCGCGATATTGTGGCCGAAAGCCGAAGAGAATTATCCGACCTTTACCAATGGTGACTTCGACGAGCGCAGCCTTTCCTCTGATTCGTTTCTCTCCCAGCAGCCAGCCTGACAGCAGCGCGCTCGTTTCCGTTGGATAGCGGGCAACGATGCGCACCTTCATGGCGCCTGCAGAGCCCGCCCTAACGGTTGGGCTACCGCCCCTTTCGCCCTCCCTGATGGTTGAGCTACCGCCCCGCTCGCTATCGACAACCTCAAACACCGGTGAGTCTTCGACCCAGGCTATCGATTCTTTCGGCATCCCCTGCGCGATCGGATTTGAAGTATCAAGTTCAATTCGCAAAATCGATCCGGGCACAAAGAATTCTTTGTCGGACACGTCTGCCACGACGTCGCGTAACGGTAGTTTGAATTGTTCGACTGCAAAACTCGAGGCGCGATTCAAACAGACTAGCGTGCCGCCCTGCTCGACAAATTCACGCAAAGCTTTCACGCCGGCCGCGCCCAGTCCGCCAGTGTATTCGGGCGGCATCGTGCCCGCTTTGTAGCCGTTGAGAATTTCCGTTGCCTCCTGATCGGGAATAATGATGGAGTCAAAGCTCGCGCGGAGTTTCCCCGCCTGTATGCTCTTATCGTCTACCGTGCTGTAGTACAAACAGCGGTCGATCGACAGCTCGCGATCCAGCACCCATCTCGTCCAACCTTCGTCGATAGACGGAATCCATGATTTGTAAATTGCTCGCCTTGGTGGGTTGGCCTCGCCACAGCCGCCATTGTCTCCGACGCCTCGCTCGGGAATTCGTCTCGGCAAAACGAAGGGCGCGTAGATCGGTTCTACCGCCACGCCCATGAGTAACGACAAAGTGTGGGCCGCTGCGTCGTAGGGTTGAATGGGATTGCCGGAGGAATCGCGCAGGTTTGGATATTGCTGAACTTCAAGGATGGACTTAGCAAAACTTCCGTAGGGCTGGGCCAGGCGAACTACGGCGGCGCCCTGAGCGTAACGACGCTTGCCGGCGGTGAATGCCCCGGGATAATCCACGGTTAACCCGCCCAGCTCCAGCACACTCACCAGAGCTCCCGAGTGTTCCGTCTCCGGAATTACGAAAGCGTACAAGTCGCCTTTAGGGCGCGGCCGGACCGCCTCTTTCCCAATCTCATAAAACCTGCTCAGCCACTCACTCCGGTTTTCTGACGCATGACGCAGCAACAGGAACGCCGCGCTCGTCATGTAGTTGGTGATGTCGCGCAGGTGCCATTCGCCGCCGCGCCACAAGGGTCCAAAGCTGGCTGACTCTTTTTTCGGATCGTAGCCGACGTCTTTCTTCAACTGATCGAATTCGACGGTAACCGGCGTCGCGAGTTTGCAGGAAGCAGTCTCAGAAAGAATGCGCACGCCGCCGTGGTAATGAGAATAGGCGCGTGAAGGTGACCACGCGTCGTAAGTAGAGTTTGTGGTGATGCCGGTGAAGTTTGCGGCGCGCAGCTCATGGGCCATGAAGTTTCCCAGTTCGGTGTAACCCTCGATGATCTGCTTTGGCACATTCGGCTCGACTGGCGCCATGTAAGGCGGCAAGAACAGGCGCGCGCCGAATTGGCCCTGCTGATGAATGTCGTGGACGATGTGGGGATGCCAGACGTTGTGAATTGTTTCTACCGCAATCTGCGTCTCAACCTGCGTAAACGCATACCAATCACGGTTGTCGTCGTGTCCAGTGTATTTGTGATAAAGCTCCGGTGGATCGGTTCCTTCGTAAAGCGTGCCAAGAGTTTTGTCGTACCAGTTTTTGACAATGTCAACGCCGTCAGGATTCAACGAAGGCACGAGCAGGATGATCGTGTTGCGCAAAATGCTTGCGATATTCGCGTCGTTGGCGGTGGCCAGGCGGTGAGCGATGAGCGTGCTGGAAAGATACGATCCCACCTCAGTGGAATGAATGCCGCAGGTGATCAGAACGACGGTCCTGCCGCGCCTGATTAATTCCGCAGCTTTGCGATTACGATCTCGCGGCGGGCCGAGTTTGCGCGGGTCCGCAAGCAACTCCTGGATTTTGCGGAATTCGTCAAGACGCGCGAGGTTTTCCGGCGCGCTGATCGTTGCCATCACGAAAGGCTTGCCCATCGTCGACTGGCCCAACGTTTCGAACTTCACGCGATCGCTCGCCTTTGCAAGCGCATTGAAATATTCAATCACCTTGTCCCAACTGGCGAGTTTGCGATCGTCGCCGGGCACAAAGCCGAGGATGTCGCGCGGTGCAGGAATGCGTGCGGGAATCGCCGCCGTCGTGGTGGCGCCCTCGATTGTGGTTGTTGAATGAATTAAACGCGCGCTCGGCTGGGTTGTGACTACGAACGTTAGTACTAAGACGAGTAGGCGTGCGCGCATTATTCGTTCCGCGAAAGTTTATGAAGAGCAGCTGAAGTCTAACCGAAACGTGGCCTCGCATGTAGAGTAGGTCCGAACAAGTTCGGCACACACGTTTGAACCGCTTCGCGGTTGCGTTAATGCATAGCCATCAACTTACGGTGTTGAAGGACTACTCATCTTATACGCGGTCGCTACGGCTCCCGGTTCTGACTTTGAAAACCTTTGTCACAGCACAGTTTATCCAGCAAATCAGCTTGCCCGACGCGAGTGCGCCGTGTAAAGTAGGCCACGAACTAACCCCTACGCACTCCCCGTTGTCTAAAACCGAATCGGAGGTTCCTCGGATGGCTTCTGCAGAGATTCCTGTGAACGAGTACCCGGATCGCGTCGGGTTTGTGCCTGACAATCCTTATCTGGCGGAATTCAAGCCTTTCATACCGGCCGACGTCGTCTTGCCGGAACTTACAATAATCCCGCTGATTGTGGGCACGCTTCTGGGGATCGTTTTTGGCGCCTCTTCGCTTTACCTGGTCCTAAAGGTTGGACTCACCGTTAGTGCTTCGATTCCGGTGGCAGTCATCTCGATCACTGTTTTCAAGATGCTGGGTAAGCTGGGCGTGCGCGAAGCGACGGTGCTGGAACATAACATCGTGCAGACGGCGGGTTCGGCAGGTGAGTCGATCGCGTTCGGCCTGGGTGTGACGATGCCCGCGATCATGATTTTGGGTTTCGACCTGGAACTCGGTCGCGTGATGCTGGTTGCTGTGCTCGGCGGACTGCTCGGAATTCTCATGATGATTCCGTTGCGGCGCGCGCTGATTGTCGCCCAGCATGGCTATCTCAAATATCCGGAAGGAACGGCATGCGCCGAGGTTCTGAAAGCGGGCGCTTCGGAAGAATCGCGACGGGCCTCACGACAAGGCGCTGCGGTTGGTTCGGCTGACGAAGCTCTCAGCGGCGGCAAGACCATCATCGCCGGCTTTGGCGTCGGCTTCATTTACTACGCGGTGGAACAGGTTTGGCGTACCTGGAAAGAATATCCAACCAAAGTATTCGGTAAGCCGTTTGAAGGCGCGTCAGTTTCAATCGAAAACAATCCCGCTCTGCTCGGCGTCGGCTACATCATCGGGCCGCGAATCGCTTCGATCATGTTTGCGGGTGGCGTGCTTTCCTACCTCGTGTTGATTCCGGCTATTAAGTATTTCGGCGGCGGCTGGATGGTTCCGCTCGCGCCGGAAACCACTCACCTGATCAAAGACATGACGGTCGCGCAGGTTCAGAAGGGTTACATCCTTTATATCGGCGCGGGCGCAGTAGCTGCGGGCGGCATCATCAGTCTGTTCCGATCGCTGCCAGTTATCTGGAGCGGGTTGAAAGGTGGTCTGGCGGATCTTCGCGGCAGTAAAGCGGCGGCGGCAAATGCGCCGAGGACCGATCAGGACCTCTCGATGAAGTGGGTGATCGGCGGCATCGTTGCGTTGCTGATCGCCATCATGATCGCGCCGCAGTTGAACCTGCGCTTCAACATTCTGGGCGCGCTGTTAATCGTTATCTTTGGGTTCCTTTTCGTGACGGTGTCGTCGCGGTTGACCGGCGAAGTCGGTTCTTCGTCGAATCCAATTTCAGGCATGACGGTGGCAACGCTGCTGCTTACCTGTCTCGCGTTTCTGATCATTGGTTGGACCGCGCCACCTTACTTCGTCACCGCACTATCGATCGGCGGCATCGTTTGCATTGCCGCTTCCAACGGCGGCACCACCTCGCAGGATTTGAAGACGGGGTTTCTGGTGGGTTCAACTCCTAAGTATCAGCAGATCGCGATCCTGATTGGTGCCCTCGCCTCGGCTCTCGTGCTTGGGCCAATACTGATGCAGCTCAATCAATCCGGAACGGTTTATGTTCCGATTGCTCAGAGCAAGGATTTCACTTTTCCTGCCGGCTTCGCCGCCAAGCCTGAAGACCTCGAACTGAGCGGTGGTCAACCCAAAGTCGAGACAGCCCAGGGAACGCCGGACAATACGGCCTATCACGTTTGGCACAAGACGGTTCCCGATTACGGCCCGCCGGGACGATATTTAGTTAACGATCAGGGCGTGCCGGTCTACCTTTCTGATCCTGGCATCAACGGCATCTACGATAAACGTCCTGACACGGGTCAGAGCGTCGCCAAGTTTACCGCGCCCAAAGCGACGCTGATGTCATACATCATCAAGGGAATCCTTAGCCGCGAACTGCCGTGGGGCCTGGTCCTGCTCGGGGTGATGATTGCCATCGTGCTCGAATTGAGCGGCATTCCGTCGCTTGCGTTCGCAGTTGGCGTCTATCTGGCCATTTCGACTTCAGCGCCGATTTTTGTCGGCGGTCTAGTGCGCTGGTTGATCGACAAGTACACGCGGAGCAGGCCGGCAAACAAAGGCATGTCCGAAGAGAAGCTGGCTGCGGAGGGCGACAAGAGCCCCGGTGTTTTGCTGGCCTCGGGTTACATTGCCGGGGCGACGCTGGCTGGCGTCGTCTACGCATTCCTGAACCTGAAGGAAGGCATTAGAGCAAGACTGACCGGTTGGGAAGAGTGGGCCACGCACAATAATCCCTTCTTCGCCGGCGACCATTCGGACTTGTTGGGAATGATTCCATTCCTGATTATTACGATTTTGCTCTACATCGTGGGCCGTGAGCTGCTGCTAAAACCAAAGGCTTACAAAACGAAGAGCGGGTAACATTGCGAATGGATAACCGTACCGCGAAGCGGTTACATAACTTAGCCCAGGGTTGCCGCGCCGCGCGGCTACCCTGGGATCGAAATGGGGAAGAAGGCAACAACCCCAACGGGGTTGCGGTTTCATGATTGAGAAAATGTGGCCAAAGCCGCGGCGTGGGACTCGTCACCCAGGGTAGCCGCGCAAACGCGGCAACCCTCGGCTAAGTTATATAACCGCTTCGCGGTTTTGGAAGATTCTGAACGCCACAGTTTGTCTGAGATGCAAATTGTGATGGGATATTTTGAGGCGCGCTGCTAAGCACGGGGCGCGCCTCTCGTTAATAACAGAGGATCATTTCGATGTCGGCTTTAATTTCACGTTCGCAACTCGTCGCGCGCCTCGCGTTGGCACTGCTGATTATAAATATCGCTGCCCTGAATGTAGTGTCGCAACGCCCGCCCACGCGCACGCCGTCAGACACAGTGCGCGAGTTTTACAAAGCGATGCGCGAGAAGAGATTTCGCGAAGCGTTTGCGTTGTCGATATACCGTCCCGCCATCGATCCACTGAAGCCGCAGGAGTTTGAAGACCTGCGCCCGGACTTCGAAAAAATGGCAGTAGTCCTGCCCGATCAGGTGGAGCTTGGCGGCGAGCAAGTTAGCGGCGACCTCGCCACCGTGTTCGTCAAAGTGAAGGAAGCGGACAAACCGGAACAGCTCGAGCCGGTGCCGCTGATCCTGGTTGATGGTGTCTGGCTGGTCGGCGACAAAGAGAACCAGGCGATCGTCAAGAAGGCGGGTAAACAGTTTTTCTTTAACGCGCGCATCGACACGCATCACGACGAGGTGCAGCAAATGCTCACGCGAGTTTCGCTCGCGGAGCTTTTGTATAGTCAACAACACGACGGCAAGTTTGCCGACCTGGCGACGCTGATCTCGCTGGGCCTGCTGCCGAAAGACCTCGAGGCCACCGCTTCGACAGGTTATCGTTTTCACGTAAACGCTCCCGACGCCGGCAAGAGCTGGAACGCAGCAGCGGAGCCCGAGCAGTACGGGCGGACCGGGAAGCTTTCGTTTTATCTCGACGCTGCGGGAGTTCGCAGCAGCGACGTAGGCGGTAAGCCGCTTTCTCCAAAGCAGTAGCCCGACTTTTTGGAGTGCGGTGACCTGTCACCGCTTTAGCCTTGGGCGACCTGTCGCCCTTGTTCGTCCGAATGTCAATTGAACCGGGCCGCGACAGGTCGCGACCGACCCAAAGCGCTGACAGGTCAGCGCACTCCAAAATGTTTTTGTTGCGTCGTTGGTTCAGGCTAACTAGAATATAGCCCGACGCTAACGACCGGCTTCCATTTGGCCCCCTCCTCAAAAACTGAGATACCCCGA